>Ga0224508_10000466_pt1 | contig 40283 bp, 30 predicted proteins | sample SF_Jan12_sed_USG_4_FD_170157 | JGI IMG/M metagenome (GOLD analysis project Ga0224508, IMG submission 170157) | Sediment microbial communities from San Francisco Bay, California, United States - SF_Jan12_sed_USGS_21 | ecosystem: Environmental > Aquatic > Marine > Sediment | place: USA... | reverse complement strand
TCGTCGCCGCCGGATGACGATCGCTCGCCGGCCCCGCCGCATGAGCACAGCGCGAGCGAGAGTGCGACGAGCGTCGATCCACCGAAGGCGAAACGAGTGGACGATTCGCCCCCTCCCGACCGGTTCATGGGGGCGCTCCTACTCCGGAACGTATGTGAAGACGATCTCGCCCGACCCGCCCGGCGCCAGCGTCACCTCCTGCTCCTTCGTGCCCAGATACGGATGCCATGCCCGTACGGTATACGTCCCCGGAGGGACGCCGTCGATAGCGAACCCTCCGGCTTCGTCGGCGAGCACGGCGTAGGGGGTATCTGCCGCGAAGATCCAGCCCAGCATGAAATCGTGCGCGTCGCACTCGAGTCGGATCTCACGACCGCGCCGGGGTCTGAGCGCGTGGGTGATCACCGGCTCTTCCGGTGGTTGCCCGAAGTTGAAGAGCGTCCGCTGCGCCGAGCCGATCAGCTCGAACGCGTGCACGTTGTGGAGGACCGGGTCCGGGTTGAGGATATCCAGCTCGTCGCCGGCTCGAACGACCTGCACATGCGGGGCGAACACACAGTCCTCCTGCGAAAGCTCGTATCGCCCCTCTCGTTCGGGCCAGGCCTTCCCGCTCCGGACGCCCTGGATGGAGATGACCACGTTTCTCAGACCCCCGTCGTCGGACACGTCCACTTCCTGACGCTCTCGATATCCCAGACCGCAGACCTCGACATCCTTGGTGATCATGAAGCGTCGTGCGCGTGGCACCTGACCGTCGAACGTGACGCGTCCCACGAGTGTGGCCGCGTTCTCGACTGCGGCCACCTGATAGCCACCGGCGTTTTGCGCTGTGACTCGACCCGGGGCAGGAAAGGCGAAAAGGATCAGGCACAGCACGCCCGACAGGGTGCGGCGAGCGCTCATGGCGTCCTCGGGGCGGCGGTTCCGAGGCCTGATCCGTATTCCGGGACTTCGATCACCTTGACGATCTCCTGTGTATCCGTGTCGATCACGACCACCGTGCCCGCGGTCGCGTTGTCGCCCAGATCGTAGCGCGGAGCGTACCGATGCCCGGCTTTGCTGTGACCATCGGGCATCTCCAGGTTGCGGCTCGATACGTAGGCGTACTTCCCGTCGGGCGACACGGCGCTCCCGTGCGGCTGCGCAATGCCCCGGCCTTCGATGACGGTCTTCACCTCGCGCGTCTCCATGTCGATGACGGTCACGCTGTTGCCCCAGTTGTTCCCCACGTATACCTGACGGCCGTCCGGCGTGAACACCGGGTGCCACGGGGCGGGGTTCACCGGGATCGAATCGACCGGGATCATGTCGGGTAGCCGATCGAGGTCGAACACGAAGACCTGTGAGGTGAGCTCCGTGGTCCCCACCATCCACCGGGCGTCAGGCGACACCGCAAGACCGATGAAGGTGTGTGGTCGATCGCCGCCGAGATCGGCGAGCTCGACGGTCTCCTCGAGCGGATCGATCGCCGCCACTGTGTTCACCGCCAGACTCGCGGTGAACACAGTGGCGCTTCCGGGTCGGATCGCGACCGCGTGCGGGCGAGGCAGGAACGTGTCGACCTGCTCCATGGTCATGTCGGTTCGCCGCACCACGCCGATCGTGGAAGGCGGATTCACGGCAACCATGGATCGGGCGACGTAAAGGAGGTCGCTCTCCGGATCGAGCGCCAGCAACCCTGGCCGCTCGATATCGAGCCGCGCGACGAGCTGATTGGACCGGTCGAACTTCAGGACCACGTCCGCCGCGATCAGCGACAGATACCAGTGAGACCCGTCGGGCTCGACCACGATGTGGTGCGGCATGCAATTGGGCGGAAAGCCCAACTCCTGAAGGTCGATAATCCGAACCACCCGGTTCGTTCCCATGTCGATGATGGCGACGGTCGCGACGCCCTGATTTGCGACGTATAGCAGCTGTCCGGGCTCGGAGTACGGGACTTCGCCCTCTGCGGACCGAGCTCCGTCATCGATCCACGCCCGAATCGATTCGATCTCCGTCTCGGTCAACTCCGCCTCTCCCAGCTCGGCCGGGTGGGGACCGCCCTCGAGCCGGGTCGCCAACGCGAGCAGCGGGCTTCGCTCGGCGTGGAAGGGAATCACCGCCGTCCGGTCCTCCGACCCTGCCACGATGTGCTCCCAGGAATCGAGACGCAGGCCACGTGCGGGCGCGTCCCCCGAATGACAGCTGGTGCAGGCTCGATCGAGCGCCTGTTGAACCTCGGGGTAGCCAGCGACTCCCGCCCGTGCCAAGTGATCCACCGGCGACGCCTCGAAGCCGGCGGCCAGGGATGCGAAAGCGATCAGAATCGGGATCGTGGCCGTCGAGAGCGTCCAGATCGGTTGCATTGGGCGTCCTTTAATCCGGTCCGGGAGGATTCCCGACCATCAGGTGCTGAATGTTTTCGGAGCCGGAACTCGCTGCAACCTCGAGCCGAACGCTGGCGTCAGTTTCGCCTTCGATCGCAGCCCCGTGAACGTGCCCGAGCCATAGTCTCCGAAGTCGATGGTACCCACCATCTCGTCGCCGGTGACGGTTGCCCGGTACGTGACCACGAACGGACCGCTTTCCATCGTGAGGACGACGGTGAAAGACAACCGGTCACCCTCGAGCACGCCGTCCAGGTCCCCGGTGGCGCGAGAGCTCGAGATGGTGCCGGAGATGCTGTCCCCCACCTGAACGAGCTGGACCTCTCTTGTTCCGGCCCCGTTTGGGGACTGAACCGCGAACTCCCAGGCCCCGGTCAGGTCGAGCTCCTGCGCGGCGCCCGCCCCCGCCACTGCGGGCGACAGACCCAGGAGTCCGGCACAGAACAGCGATGCAAGTGATCGAAACATGATTCTCCACATGGTTAGGTGGTCATTGTCACGGGACCTCGGTCCCGAGGAGGGCGTCCAGCTCCGTGAGGGAGAAGTGGACACTGACGACGTACGGCTCCTCTCCATCCGTCCAGTGCCCGTACGTAGTGCTCACGAACGTTTCGTCAGGGAGAAGCTCCAGCCCCGGATAGGCGGCATCCCATTCGTGTTTGTTGTCGATAAGGCGCACCCGGTACTCGCCGGGCTCTCCGGACATGATATCCCTCCAGGTGCCAACCCAGACCAACCAATCGCCGCGAGTCGGGCTGTCGGCGGCCATGTCCCGGAACGTCGCCACGAGGCGCCCGTCCGGCGCGTACCGCAGCGTATGTCGATCGCCGGTCAGCGCCGCCGGGAGCTCGCGCGGCTCGGACCAGGTCTCGCCGCCATCGCTCGAGTACACCACGAACGAGTTCTTCGTTCGGCTGTTCTCACGCAACAGGAGCGCCAGCTCGGTGCCGTCCGGAGAGCTCACGAGCCCCGGCTCACAGAGGTCCACGTCCGGACGGCTCGCGATCACCCAGGGCTCGGACCAGGTCAGCCCATCGTCCTCCGAACGGGTGGCATAGACGCTGAACGTCCCCGGCGCTCCCTCGTCGCGAAGGAAGCGTCCATCGTCGTGGAAGTAGGCGATCAGGTCGCCATCGGGCTTCTGGTGGAGCGAAGCCATGGCGACGATGCCGCCGAACTCCCCGATCGGCGCGAGCTCCGACCACGTCGCGCCCTCATCGTCCGAGTGGGCGAGCCGGATCGGGTAGAGCCCGGAGAACACGAGCAGTCGGTCGCCGCCGCCCCGCCGATCGACGCGATACACGGTCGGGACCTCCCGGGACGTGGCCCAGCTGTCGGGAACGGGAAGCCGCTCGCTCCACGTCCGTCCTCTATCCGGGCTGCGCTTGTAGACGATCTCGCCGGAGCCGTGGCCCTTCGGGTAGACGGCAAGGATCGTCCGCCCATCCGCGAGGAGTTGAGTCGTCGGATGCCCGAGGTACTGGCCGGGTTCCCGGTCGACCACCGTCTGCCTGGACGCATCTCGATCGAGGTCGAGCAGCGGAAGTCCCAGCGCGAAGCTCGGCAGGGGGGTCACGTCCGGTCGGGTGCTCGCGACCGACGCGGCATCGTCATCGGATCCGGATCCCGGCCCGCAGCCGGCCGATCCGACGACGAGACCGAGGAAGCCGATCCGGATCAGCGACGGCCGCCACACGCTATGGCACGACGGCGAAGACGCGAACCTGCCCACCCGAGCCCCCCTCGATCTTGATGGGGGCGACGATCAGATAGGCCCCGGCCTCCGGCAGGGAGCCGAGATCCGCGAGGTTCTCGAGGTGGTACCTGCCGGAGCCGTTCACGATCCCGTGCGCCGGGAAGCCGCGGGCGTTTCCTGGATCCACGCTGCCAGTATCCACGCCGATACCGGCGACGTCGCGCTCCTCGACCAGGAAGCGCGCGGCGTCCTCGCCGAAGCCGGGGAAGTGCAGGCGGCCGTCCTCGCCCCTGTTGTAGTAGGGGTCGCCCTGCTCCCACCGTGCGGCCCAGCCCGACCGCATGAGGACGATGGCGCCGCTCGGGATCGGACCGTGCTCGGACTCCCATGCTCGCAGGTCGTCCGCGGTGACCGCGTAGTCTTCATCGGACGCGGCGCTCGCAGTAACGTCTATCACGATCGCGGGCCCGAAGAGCTCCGACGTCGGGACGCGATCGACCGACGCGAGGCCCATCCCGCCGTGAACGGGGGCGTCGAAGTGTGTCCCGAAGTGCTCCGGAGCCGAGTATGCGGCCATGCTCGGGGCGCCGTCCGCGTGCGCGGACAGCGTGTCGTGTCTGAACGGGCTCCGGTCCGGACCGGGCCAGTACGGGGCGTCGGCGCTCACCGCGTGCGTCAGGTCGACTACAGTCATCCCGTCGGCGAAGAGCGTCGCGAGCGTGTCCGCCGGGGCTTCATCGGTCGGCGAGCACGCCGACGCGCCGATCGCGATCATACAGAAGAGAATTCGTCGCATGCTTCCGCCCCGTCCGTTGCGCGTGGAGGTCATCGACACCGAAAGTGATCGATCGACCCGCCGTAGGGCCAGTCAGGCGCGGCGGTCCGGATCTCCCCGGCCGGAAAAGGCGGTGATCTTCGTGTCCAACGTGCATTCGAACCGCCGGCCGCACCCGGCGCCGACGCTCGTGGTCAGCCTCTGCGCGCTGAGCATCGCCTGCTCCCGGGGAGGGGAGTCGCCCCGCGAGCCCGCCCCGGCGGCCCCCGAGGCCTCCGCTCTTCGCGAGCCCTCCGCCCCTCCGACCGGTTCGTACGAAGACTTCAGCCCGGAAGAGCTCATCCGCGTCTTCGGGCTCCGCGAGCACGACGTGCCGGTTCGCGAGCTCCCCCGGTGGGCGCCTCCCGAGAGAGTGGTCGTCGTCGTTCCCGAGGAGTGGGATCGCCGAGAGGCGCGGATGGCGTTGCTGCAGGATGTCGCTCCCGGCGTCGAACTCATTCCGGTCAGGGACCGATCGGATGCGGTCGATCGCGGCGTACTGGCCGATGCCCAGGTCGTGCTCGGTCTGGGATGCGCCGCGAGCACGGTTTCGGCGATCGGTCCCGAGGTGCACTGGGTCCAATCGGGCAGTGTCGGAGTCGAGGGCTGTTTCCTGAGCGGCAGGCCGCCCGGGGAGACCAACCGGATCCTTCGCGAGCGCGAGATCATCTTCACGTCGATCCGCGACATGACCAAGCGCGCCATCGCGCAGCACTCCCTCACCATCATGCTCTCGCTGATCGGTGGCATGGACATCCACGACGAGCGTCAGGAGAACCACGTCTGGGGGAGAACGCAGACGGACGTTGTGAAGGACAGGAACCTGGACATGGAGTTCCAGGACCAGACGTTGCTGGTAGTCGGGCTCGGCAGCATCGGCACGGAGGTGGGTCGGCTCGCGCACGCCCTGGGAATGCGAGTGATCGCGACCCGGAACACCAGCCGCTCCGGGCCGGCGTTCGTCGACTACGTAGGTCTCCCGGACGAGGTATACGAGCTCGCCGGTCAGGCCGACGTGGTGTTCGCATCAGTGCCGAACACACCTGATACGCAGCAGATGTTCGACGCCCGATTCTTCGACGCCATGAAGGAGTCCGCGTACTTCGTCAGCATCGTGCGACTCCCGGTCGTGAACTGGGAGGACCTGAAGGACGCGCTCCGGTCAGGCGCGATCGCCGGGTTCGGGACGGACGATCTTCCCCAGGACGACTTCGAGCTGTGGGACATGCCGCGCGTGATCATGACGCCGCACGTCTCGGACTACTCCAACCGGTACCGCGACAACCAGTTCCTCCTCTATCGAGAGAACCTCCGTCGCTACGTAGCCGGTGACCAGATGCTGAACGTGGTCGACCTCCAGCGGGGTTATTGACGGAGCAGCGCCACCGGGCCATCGCGACCTGGAGATCATGTCTGCAGTCCTTGGTTCCCGGGATAGTCGGTTCGTCAGCCCTCGCCCTGAATCTGCGCCGCGACGGCCTGAACCTCGTCGAGGACGCGAAGGAGATTGCCGCTCCAGAGCATTCCGATCTCCTCCTCGGCGTATCCGCGCCGCACCAGCTCGAGCGTCACGTTGAACGTCTCCGACGCGTCATCCCAGCCCGTCACACCTCCGCCTCCGTCGAAGTCCGAGCTGATGCCGACGTGCTCCAGCCCGATGAGGTCGACCAGGTAGTCGATGTGGTCCACGAAATCGGCGACGTCGACGGGGTCCGCCTCGACCTCGGCCGCGATTCTCGGCCCCGCGGCCTCCCGAACTTCGGCCAGACCGGCCATGTAGGCTTCGCGCTCCGCCTCGTCCATCGCCCGAATCGCCGCGAACCCGTCGACCATCTCGAACCCCATCTCCTCGGCCACCGAAGCGAGAACCGCGTTCGAGGCCTCCTGCCAGGCGCGATGCTTGTCACCGTCGAGGTACGACCGGAACGCGACCGTCTGCACGACTCCGCCGTTCTCCTTGAGCGCCATGAGCTGCTCGTCGTCCAGATTCCGGCTGTGGTCGTACCTCGCGCGCGCGGCCGAGTGCGACGCGATGACCGGCGCACGGCTGAGCCCGAAAACCTCCATGTTGGACGGTTTCGAGGGGTGGGAGATGTCGATCATGATCCCCCATTTGTTCATCTCGGCGACCGCCTGACGCCCCAGGTCGCTGAGTCCGTCGTGCAGCCACACGTCATCGCGCTCGCCCGTGTTCGAATCGGAGAACTGGCTGTGTCCGTTGTGGGCGAGGGACATGTACCGGCCGCCGCGCTCGGCGAAGTCCCGGATGTTGTCGAGGTCCGTCCCCACCTGGTAGGCGTTCTCGATCCCGATCATCGCGACCTTCTTGCCGGACGCGTCGATGCGGCGGACATCGTCGGACGTCAGAGCCAGCTCGATGCGGTCCGGCGCGATCTCTTCGGTCAGCCGGTGAATCGCGTCGAACTTCTCGATCGCCTGCGCGGTGGCATCGGCGAACCCCTCGGCGGTCAGGTCTCCCTGGCCCACGTAGACGACGAACCACGCCACGTCGAGCCCGCCCGCCTCCATCTTCGGCAGGGTCACCTGATTCGGCAGATCCATCGTGTAGTTGCGCTCGGCCGTGAAGTTGGCCGCGCTGATGTCGTCATGCGTATCGAGCGTGATCACCCGCTCGTGAATGCCGCGCGCGCGTTCGACCAGGCCCTCCTCGGACTCGATCTCCGGCGTGGGCGCCGGGTCTGTCGAACACGCCATGATCCCCGCGAGAATCCCGAGCGGGAGAGCGTTGGTGAGCCACCGGGCGGTCGTCGAAGTGCGCATCTGAAAATCTCGCTGCTGGAGAAAGAAGAGAACCCGGGCTTCTAGCGCCGGCGTCCCTTCACGAAGACCTGGATTCCGTCCGGACGGGGGTTCACGTAGCGCAGTCGAACTCGACCGTCGTCGGTCTCGTCGATGACGGCCGGGATCGCGTTCGCGGCGAGGTGCCATCCCTCGGGAAGGACCACCGTGTCACGAGGTCGCCCGAAGTTTCGATCCCAGACGAATTCGTCTCCGCTCAGGACGTAGCGGCCGGGATCCGTGTACGTCTCCCAGATCCGCAGGCGCACCGACGCGCCCTCGGGGACCGGGTCGAACCAGATCACGACAACCTCCGTTTCGGGATCGGGAGTGGGGCCGAGATCGATGCCTCGCTCGGCGATCGCCGGACCGCGCAGCTGCTCGACCTGCAGACGGGCCCCGGTGTCGAGGTTGAACGCCTCGGGATCCGAGGCGGAGCTGCCGGGCCGGACCACGTTGACGTAACGGTCTACGCCCGGACGGGTCTCGGTATAGTCGTGGAAGAGACGGAACGAGCTCGTCTCAGGCTGGTTCAGGAAGTACGTGATGTCGCGATCCTGGAACGCTCGTTCCGGCACGACGTAGTCCAGTCGGGCCCGTGTCGGGGATCCCCCGCCCGCGGTCGGAACGGAGCCTGCGCTCGAGCCGGGCCGCTCGGTGGGTGCCGCCCGCCCAGGCAGGAGGCGGGCACGCACGCGGAACGGGATGCTTGCCGGCCCCGGGCTCATGAAGCTCAAGCGGACGCGTCCGTCGTCTTCGGTCTCGACCTGCACCGGATAGTTCGCTCCGACCGGCTCGTAGCCCGAGGGCAGCACGACCGAGTTCCGGCGGATCCCCAACGAGCGATCGAAGACGATGATTCCGTCGCCGTCTCCGTGGTAGCTCTCGTGGTCCCAATACGTCTTGTCGATCCGGATGCGCCCCTGCCCACCCTCCGGCACCGGTCGGGCGAGCGTCACCTTGATGTAGCGACCCTCCGGGCTCGCCCGTGGGTGCCCGTGCTCGCGCGCGTGCGCGCCGTCGACTACTTCCCAGTCCAGGGGCCTGCCCGTATGGAGATCGGTGACGTCGTGGACTTCCTCCTCGGCCCCGACCCGGATCGTGTTGTAGTAGAACGCGGCCCCGGCGGTGGTGGCCGACACGTCGTAGAAGATCCGGAACGCCCCGCTCCCCGGCTCCTGCAGCTCATACCGGGTGTAATCGTCGGCCTGGGTCTGCGCGGACGATTGGGCCATCGCGGTCCCTACCACCAGCAGGGATGTGAGGGCGCCTGCCCAGATGCCCGAGCGGATCACGTGTACACCCCTACCTCACCCTGGGTGCGGTCACATCTCTCCCGCCCTGGTGAAAGATCACCCCCGTCACCGTGCCTGAATCGTCCTTCGTGAACGTGACCTGTGCGTTGACCGCCCTCAGGAAGAACTTGACCTCCGACTCGGGGAAGATCGCGAACTGCCCCTGTCCCTCCGGCTGCACGAACAGTCCGCGGTCTTCGAGTCCGACCGTCACGATCTCGCCGTCGAGGTCATACTCGCCGACGTAGGTCTCGAGGATCTCCCGGGCGACCTCGATCTCGGTCCGCTCGACAGGCGGCGCGTACCCGCGAGGCGCGGGCTCAGCCATCGAGTCCCATTCGTAGGCGATCTGGATCCGGCGGCTGAGCTCGGCCATCACGGCTCCGCCCTGATCGGCGTTCGTCATGATGGCGAGGCCGTAGCCCTTGACCTTGTGGGCGAGCAGGGTGCACCGGAATCCCCAGTTGCCTCCGCCATGGCTGAAGTACCAGCCCTGACCCTCTTTGGCGATCGAGAACCCTACGGCGAAATTCCCGACGCCGACCGGCGACAACATCTGCTGGACGGTCGTTCGGGACAGAACTCGGTTCGCCTCGCCGACGGCGGACTTCTGGACTTCGATCGCGAACTTCGCGAGGTCGGTGGCGGTGGTCCACAGACCGGCAGCGGCCTGCTCCGGATAGACGTGCCACTTCGATCCGCGTGACTGGCCCTCGCCGTCGTGGGCCCGCGCGGCGTTGCGGTCGTTCTCCGGCGAGATCGGCTGCTCGAAAGAGCTTCGGGTCATGCCGATCGGCTGCAGGACGTCATGATGCAGGACATCCGCGAACGGGGCGCCCCGCGCGTCGCTCAGCGCGAGCTGCATGAGCGTCACACCGCCGCCCGAGTACTCCTCGAGGTGCATGGGCGGGCGCTCCATGAAGATCGGACCCACGTTGGACAGCTCGTTCCCCTCCAGGATCTGAACCACGGTCGGGAGTGGCTCAGTGGGGTCGTAACCCGGGAAGCCGAACCCGTCCCCCAGCCCCGACGTATGGCTGTGCAGACCGCGTGGAGTGACAGGACGGTCCTGTGTGAACTCTCCTCCGTCGAGCTTCCACGAGGTGAGGATGTCGTTGATGTCGTCGTCGAGCGTAAACAGTCCATCCTCGACGGCTTTGAGGACGGCCATGGCCGCGACGGGCTTACTGATCGACGCGGCCTGGAACATCGTCTCCGTGTCGACCGGCGCCCCGGTCTCGACGTCGGCGACCCCGTAGCCCTTCGCCCAGTGGATCTCGAAGTCCTTGATCACCGCCACGGTGATGCCCGGCACTCCGAACTCCTGCATCAGCTCTTCGATCGTCTTGTCGCCCATGCCGCGTGGGCCGGCTGATTCCTGGGGGCCTTCGATCGCGGCCATGTAATCGGCCGCGGCACGGTCCTGCGCGTGCGATGAGGACGGGATCGCGAGGCCCAGGAGACTCAGTGCGACTACGGTTCGAATGCTCACGAGTTGGACACTCCATGGAAAGAGAGGGTGCTACGAAGGTTGTCCACCCTGGGCCGGCGACGCCAGACGCCCCACAGGAGGGCCCGGGATTGCACTCGGGTGCCGCCGCATGCGAACATCGACGGGTCACTCGCGACGGACCCGCCGCCTTCAGGCGTTCCGACTCCCGGCCGGTATATGACGAAGCCAGGCTCGTTCTTTCCCGCGCGATCGATCGTCCCGAACGCGCTGACGATCATCCGTCTGGTGCTCGCCGTGCTCCTCCCCTTCGTGGAGCACGAGCTGTGGTGGCCCATCTTCCTGGTCGCCCTGGCCACCGAGTTCCTGGACGGCTTCCTGGCGAGGGTCCTGAACGCCCGGAGCGATTTCGGCCGGGTGCTGGATCCGATCGCCGACAAGGCGTTCGTCTTCTCGCTCCTGCTGATTCTCCTGCTGGGCGATCGTCTCCCACTCTGGCACCTCGTCCTCATCGGTCTTCGGGACGAGATCGTACTTCTCGGAGCTCTGACGGTCTGGATCCGCAGGGACCTGCGTGAAGTCCTCGCCTTCAGCCCGCGGTGGACGGGCAAGACGGCGACGGTCTTCCAGTTCCTCTACCTCGGGTGGCTGCTGCGCGCGGGGACTCCGCCCGCCTGGGCGCTGGCCCTGACGGCCGGTGTGAGTCTGCTGGCGGGATTGGACTACGTCGTACGCTACCGCCGACGGTCCCGGGAGCAGCCGTAGCCTGGAGGAGACGGCCGGCTCCCGGGAACCGCGAGCGGCCTAGCCGGACGCCGGCTGGATGTTGGAGTTCAGCCGGAACAGGTTCGTCGGGTCGTGCGCGGCCTTGATCCGGGTCAGTCGCTCGTAGGCCGGTCCGTAGTTGCCTGACGCCGCGTCGCCCTCGTAGTCGATGTTGTCGTAGTAGCCGCCCGTGTACGGTTCCAGCTCATAGAACCACTCGCGGGAGGCGGCGATCGCCTCGTCGTCCTGCGCCGGATCGGCCCAGCCGCCACCGATGATGATCATGGTTTCGGCGTTCCGGTGCGGGAACGCGGTCGCGAGCTCATCCACTCGACTCACGGCGCCACCGGCCGTATGCGTGAACATGCCCAACCGCGGATCGATTCGGTGCGTGCCGATCATCGCGTCGACCAGGTCTGGCGTCACCTCTCTTACCATCCCGCTCTTCACGTACGAACGGACGCCGTGCCCGAACGCCACGTCGTCCTTCGTCTGCATCGCCATGTACGGGTTCAGGTCGACGCCGTCGTCCATGGGCTGACCGATCGCGCGCAACGGGGCCAGCTCTCGCTCGCCCGCGGCCGGGTCGCCCGCGAACACGACCTCCATGACGATGATGCCCTGGCCATCGGGCGTCGTCGCCATCGTTGGCCCCACGTACATGTCGTCCGACAGCCCACTGTACCACTGACCGTAGAAGTCGAGCACCTCACGCGCCTGCGCGATCGGCCAGATGATCGCGCCCGAGAACACATTCGGCTCGAACGGGTGCAGTCGGTATTCGAACTCGGTGACGACGCCGAAGTTGCCCCCGCCCCCGCGGATCGCCCAGAACAGGTCCGGGTCCTGCTCCTCGCTGATCCGGTGGACCTCGCCATCGGCGGTGACGATCTCGGCAGAGACAAGATTATCGATCGCCAGACCGTGCTTGCGGTTCAGGCGGCCGAAGCCGCCGCCGAGCGTGAAGCCTCCGACCCCGGTGTGTGAGACGACGCCGGCGGTCGTGATGAGCCCGTGCTCGAGGGCCGCCGTGTCGAGTCCCGCGAGGAGCGCCCCACCGCTCGCGTGCGCACGACGAGCCTCGGCGTCCACGCGAACGGCGTCCATCTGCGAGAGATCGATCATCAGGCCACCGTCGCAGACCGACTTCCCGGGCCAGCTGTGTCCTCCACCCCTCACGGCCACCAGAAGCTCCCGCTCGCGCGCGAAGGTGACCGCATGGCTCACATCCGTCGCGTTGGCGCATCGAGCGATCAACGCCGGACGCTTGTCGTGCATGCCGTTCCAGATACGTCTGGCGACGTCGTAGTCGGGATGGTCGGCGAGGAGGAGGTCACCCGCGAGGGCTTCCGCGAGCTCGTTGACGGCGGCTCCCTCGAGCTCGATACCGGACCCGGACAGGGAGATGGCCGGGATCCTGGCGGACCCTCGGGAATCGCACGCCACGAAGCCCGGGAGGGCGGCGGTCATTCCCGCGGCGAGCGTGGTCTGGCAGAATCGGCGTCGATCCATGGTCGTCCTCTCTTTTCGTGAGCTGCGTCTGAACGAAACGTAAGGGGTGCCGAACGCCGCTGGCGAGACGAGGGCAGGGGGTCGCCTACCGGCCGGGCCGGGGGGTGTGCGTCACCAGAGTCCGGCCAGGTACGCGGTCCCGCCGAGTCGCTCCATCTGCACGAGAATGTCGGCGGTCCGCCGCGTCACGTAATCGGAGGGTCGCTCGACGGACATTCGCTTGGGGCTCGGCAGCACCGCGGCCAGGCGCGCGGCTTCCGAGGGAGTCAGGGCCGCGGGCGCCTTTCCGTAATAGCGGCGAGCGGCTTCGCCGACTCCGAACACGCCCCGGCCGAACTCGGCCGCGTTCAGATAGACCTCGAGGATGCGTCGCTTCGGCCACAGGGCTTCGATGAGCACCGTGAACCACGCCTCGAGGCCCTTTCGGAAGAACCCTCCGCCGGGCCAGAGATACAGGTTCTTGGCCACCTGCTGACTGATCGTGCTGGCCCCCCTGCCGCTTCCATCGGCCAGAGCCTCGCGTATCTGCACGAGATCGAACCCGTGATGCTCGGGAAACAGCTGGTCCTCGGAGGCGACGACGGCCACGGCCAGGTGGGGAGAGATCTCCTCCCACGATGTCCACTCATGAGAGACGGGGACCTCGCCGAAGACTCGCTCCCGCAGCACGAACGCCGTGGTTGCCGGCCGGACCCAGCGCAGTGCTCCGACCGACAGAACGCTCGCGATGACCCATGCGACGAGGAGCCGAGAGAGTCCCGAGAAGAGTCGGCGCCGCCACCCGCGCGGCGCCTCGTCGGGGCTTTGCGGACCACGGAGCAGCCAGCGGGCGAACCTCCGCCCCCGTCCACCCCGATGAACCGGTTGCCCTCGTGCAGGTACGCCATCGAGCCGCGAGTCGTGCGCCATGGAACACAAGGTATGCTGACACTTCTTTTCACAGGGAACGACAAAGGATTGCGTCTAGCTGGCGGTCTCGGGATTGCCAGCGGGCGATATCCGCTCGATGTCTGATCGCGCGACTTCGGCCCGCCGCGCCCCGGGACCCAGCACCCACGCGCCGTCGGGGCGCACCGCCCGTTTGCCACCCCGGCATTCTCCGGCATCACCCCTCGGGTGGCACATCCGGTGCTCAGGGCACTACCGCGAGCCCGCTAACGCACCCCATCGGAGAGACTTGTAGCGCCCATGTGCCCGGACCCCGCCGGCCCTTCTACATCGGACGTCATCACACGTCCGTACGTGCGCGGAAAGTTCCTCCATGCGGGCTCGGAGAGGCTCGAGCTCCGGGGATTCACGTACGGCCCCTTCGCCACTTCGGGGACCGCGTCAGGGTCCAGCGAACGCATGGAACAGGACTTCCGCGCCATGCGGTGGGCGGGGGCCAACGCGCTTCGCGTATACACCGTCCCTCCGAGGCGAATGCTCGATGCCGCCGCCGAACACGGCTTGTGGGTCCTGGTGGGGATTCCCTGGGAACAGCACGTGGCGTTTCTGGACGAACCTGGTCTCGCGGATTCGATCGAGCGCCGCGTGCGGCGCGCGGTACGGCGTTGCGGAGGCCACCCGGCCGTTCTCGGCTACGCCGTCGGGAACGAGATTCCCGCCTCCGTAGTCCGCTGGTCGGGACAACGGCGGATCGAGCGGCACATCGAGCGCCTCTGCCGCGCAGTGAAGGAAGAGGATCCGGCAGCGCTCGTCACCTACGTGAACTACCCCTCCACCGAGTATCTGGAGCTCGAGCACCTCGATTTCGCGAGCTTCAACGTCTACCTCGAATCGGTGGACCGCCTGGCCGATTACCTGAAGCGGCTCCACAACCTGGCAGGCGACCGTCCCCTCCTGATGGGCGAGCTGGGGCTGGACTCGATGCGTCATGGCGAGGAAGGGCAGGCGAGGGGGCTGGCATCGCAGGTCCGGGAGGCGAGGCGCGCCGGGTGCGCGGGGTCCTTCGTCTTTTCGTGGACGGACGAGTGGCACGCCGGCGGGCAGAATGTCACCGAATGGCGTTTCGGGGTCACGGATCGGGAGAGATCTCCCAAGCCCGCGTTGGCCGCCGTTCGGGGCGAATTCCTCGCGAACCCGCTGACGCAGGTGGCAAGGCCGCCGCGCATCTCGGTCGTCGTGTGCGCGTACAACGCCGAGTCCACGCTCGCGGACTGTCTGGAAGGTGCCACCCGCATCGAGTATCCGGACTACGAGGTCATCGTCGTGGATGACGGCTCGACAGACCGGACGGCTGCTATCGCTCGCGAGTTCCGGGTCCGTCTGATCTCGACCCACAATCGTGGCCTCAGCCACGCCCGGAACACGGGTCTCGAGGCGGCGGAGGGGAGCATCGTGGCGTACACGGACGCGGACGCCCGGCCCGACCGCGACTGGCTGACCCACCTCGCGCTCGCCTTCGAGGCGTCGACCCACGCGGGGATCGGCGGGCCGAACCTCGCGCCGGGCGGAGATGGCTGGATCGCCGACTGCGTGGAGAACGCGCCGGGCGGCCCGGTCCACGTTCTGGTTTCGGACGACGAGGCGGAGCACATCCCCGGCTGCAACATGGCCTTCCGGAAGGACGCGCTCGAAGCGATCGGGGGATTCGACCCACGTTTCCGGATCGCGGGGGACGACGTCGACGTGTGCTGGAGGATCCAGGCCGCCGGGATGAGCCTCGGGTTCTCCCCAGTGGCCGTAGTCTGGCACCACCCGCGCGACACCGTCGCCACCTACTGGCGCCAGCAAGTTGGATACGGCCGGGCCGAGGCGCTGCTCGAGGAGAAGTGGCCCGAAAAGTACAACACGGCGGGCCACGTGACCTGGGGCGGGAGGGTCTATCAGAGCGGTCTTCGCCGCCTCCTGCCACGTCAACGCGTCTACCACGGGGTGTGGGGATCCGCTCCGTATCAGAGCGCCGAGCCCACACCGCCGGGAGTGTTGGAAGGCCTGTCCTCGACGCCCGAATGGTATCTCGTCATCGCGAGCCTGGCGCTTCTGAGCGCCCTCGGTCCGACATGGGCACCACTCCGGCTGGCCCTGCCCCTTCTCGGCGCGGCGCTTGCGCCAGTCATCGGCCGGGCCGTTGGTGCCGCGGCGACCGCGCGATTCCCGACGGACAGCTACGATGCGGCGCTCGGCCGCCGCCGGCGTGTCGTCACGGCGCTCCTTCATCTGTTACAGCCGGCCGCGCGTCTTCGGGGCCGATTGCGATACGGCCTGACCCCGTGGCGCGTGCGATCCGCCCGCCGCGTCGCCTGGCCGACCGTACGGTCCGCGTTTCTCTGGTCCGAGAAGTGGCGCTCGCCTCACGCCTGGGTGACCGAGCTCGACAGCGCCCTCAGGCTCATGCGCGCTCGCGTGCTGAGCGGCGGCCCGTTCGATCGCTGGGACCTGTCGGTCAAGTCGGGGATGTTCGGCCGCGCACTCGTGTACTCCTGCGCCGAAGAACATGGGAACGGGCAGCAGTTCATTCGCGTCCGGTTCGTGCCCCGTGTATCGGGGCCCGCGCTGGCGGCGATCGGGGTGCCGCTGGCACTCGGTGGCGGAGCGCTGGTCGACGGAGCTCTCGTCGCGGGGTTCGTCTTCCTCGGCGCGGGGGCCTTGCTGACGCTGCGCGTGGCACTCGAATCCGGGGCGGTCCTGTCCGGCTGTCTCCAGGCGATGGACGAGATCGAGACGACCGACGTGCGAGAGCGCGGGCACCCCCGCGCAGTCTCGCCGGACTCAACTGACCGAACCCTCGAGCCGGTGCCGCAGCGCGTGGAGCGCGCATCGTGAGACACCTGATCCGGGTGCTCCGCTACGTACGCCCCTACGGCCGTCTGGCCGCGCTCAGCGCATTCCTCACCGTGGTCGTCGCGAGCCTCGGACTCCTCGCACCGTGGCCCCTGAAGATCCTGTTCGACAGCGTCCTCGGAGATCACCCGCTCCCCGGACCTCTCGATCCGCTGCTCTCGCCGATCGCGGGTGACGCGATGCTGGTCCTGGTGCTGGTCGTGCTCGGCGGGTTCCTCATCACGGTCGGCGAGAATCTGCTGGGCGTCTGGAACAGCTACGCCCAGACGAAGCTGGAACAGCGGATCATCCTCGACTTCCGCACGGACCTGTTCGCGCATGCCCAGCGTCTCTCGATGGCCTACCATGACCAGCGTCGCGCCGGGGGGCTGATTTTCGCGATCAACCATCAGGCAGACAGCGCCGCAGGCCTCCTGATGGCGCTCCAGCCGATCGTCCAGAGTGCGCTCACGCTGGTTGGGATGTTCTGGATCACCTACGTGATTCAGCCCCGGTTGGCCCTCCTGTCCCTGATCGTCGTGCCGTTCATGTACGGCGCGGTTGCCTACTACATGCGCCACATCGACGCCCGCGTGCGCGACGTGAAGAACCTCGAGGGGGAGTCGCTCTCGATCGTGCATGAGGCGGTATCGATGCTGCGCGTGATCGTGGCGTTCGGCCGCGAGCGCTACGAGCAGCGGCGGTTCCGCGAGCATGGCGAACGGGCGGTCGACGCGCGGGTCGGCGTCACGGTACGGCAGACGGCCTTCTCCCTCGCGATCAACACGACCACCGCAGCGGGAGCCGCGCTGGTGCTCGGCTTCGGGGTCCACGAGATCCTCCAGGGCCGAATGACGAGCGGCGAGCTGCTGATCGTGATCGCGTACGTCACCTCCATCTACGCGCCGCTCGAGGCCATCTCGACGACCATCGGGTCCCTGAAGGAACGATTCGTCAGCCTCGACATCGCGTTCGACCTGCTGGACGAGGAGCCCGAGATCGCCGACTCCCCCGGCGCGCGGGCGATCGACCAGGCGCGCGGCGAAGTCGCGTTCGAACATGTGTCGTTCGGCTACGAGGGACGGACCGAGACACTCAAGGACGTCCATTTTTCGGTCAGCACCGGATCGATCGTCGGGATCGTCGGGCCGACCGGGGCCGGGAAGACGACGCTCGTGAGCCTCATCTCCCGGTTCTACGATCCACACGAAGGCCGGGTGCTGCTCGACGGCACCGACCTCCGCGACCTGACGCTGGTTTCCCTGCGCCGGCAGGTGAGCGTCGTTCTCCAGGAGCCTCTCCTGTTCTCGGATACGATCCGGGAGAACATCCGCTACGGCCGGCTCGACGCGTCCGACGAGGAGGTGATCGACGCCGCGAAGGCGGCGAACGCGCACGACTTCATCATGAGCCTGCCGAGACGTTACAGCACGGCTCTCGGTGAGCGCGGTGCACGGCTGTCCGGGGGGGAGCGTCAGCGGATCGCGATTGCACGGGCCTTCCTCAAGGATGCGCCCATACTGATTCTCGACGAACCGACGTCCTCGATCGACTCGCGCACGGAAGCCGTCATCCTCGACGCGCTCGACCGGCTCATGATGGGGCGGACGACCTTCATGATCGCCCACCGGCTTTCGACCATTCGCGATCCCGACCTCGTCCTCGTGATCGACGACGGACGGATCGTCGAGCAGGGCCCACTCGATGAACTCCTGCGTGCCGGCGGTCTCTTCAGTGAGCTGTGGGAGATGCAGTCCGGCGGTCGCGGCGCGACCCCGGCCGATTCCACGTTCGCGGCGATCTCCGGGGGACTCCCGTGATCCGGCAGCGTCCCGTGCTCGTCCTCCTCGGATCCATGACGAAGATGCCGGTGGCGGGGGTCGTCTGGCAGACGATCCACTACCTGCTGGGCTTCGAGCGGCTCGGCTACGACGTCTACTACGTGGAAGCGCACGCACGCACGCCGTCGATGTTGATGCGGACCCCGACAGACGACAGCAGCGTCCTCGCCGCGGCGTTCATCGCGGGCGTCATGCGTCGCTTCGACCGCTCGGACAGATGGGCGTACCAGGCCCTGCACGACGACGGCTCATGCTACGGACTGAGCGAAGGGGGCCGCCGGGCCGTCTTCGATCGGGCGGAGATCGTCGTCAACCTGCATGGCGGAACGAAGCCTCGTCCCGAGCACCATGCGAACGGTCGACTGGTCTATCTCGGGACCGATCCCGTGCAGCTCGAGCTCGAGCTCGCTCGGGGCGACGCGGAAGCGATCGAGTTCCTCGAGCCCCACTGCAGCTTCTTCACGTTCGCGGAGAACTACGGACAGGAGGATTGTTCGCTTCCCATGAACGACCGGTTCGAGCTCCAACCGACCCGGCAGCCCGTCATCACCGACCTCTGGACGCCCAACGGGGACGTTCGTGCGGCCTTCACGACGATCGCGAACTGGCGGCAGCACTGTCGTGAGCTGGAGTGGGACGGAGATACCTACCACTGGAGCAAGCACCTCGAGTTCCTGAAGCTCGTGGACCTGCCCGGCCGAACCGACCAGCCCCTCGAGCTCGCCTTGACGAACTGCGGGCCGGAGGACCGCGAGCTGCTGCGCCGCAACGGATGGACGGTGCGCGATTCGCTGGGCTTCTCCTCGGATCCGGAGGCGTACCGGGAGTACATCCTGCGGTCGCGGGGCGAGTTCACCGTGGCGAAGGACCAGAACGTCCGGTTCCGCACCGGCTGGTTCAGCGACCGGGCGGCGACCTATCTGGCGGCGGGCCGCCCGGTGGTGACTCAGGACACGGGCATCGGATCGGCGCTGCCCGTCGGCGAAGGGCTCTTCGCCTGGCGGACGGCCGAGGAGGCCCTGGATGCCTTCGAGACGATCAATGCCGGGTACGCGAAACATTCGGCCGCGGCACGCGAGATCGCCGCCGAGCACTTCGAGGCCGAGCGCGTGCTCGGCTCCCTTCTTGACCGGGTGGGGGCACCATGCGCGTCCTGATGATCAGTCACCGGTTCCCGCCCGATGCCGTGGCCGGGGTCGAACGATACACCGAGTCGCTGGCCGACGAGCTTCAGGCGGGTGGCGACGCCGTGACCGTCCTGACGCGCCGGCCGGGACCGGGGCCGGTGCGGCCGGTGCGCGAGCAGGGCACGGCCGGCGTGGACGTGATACGGCTGGTCGGGGGTGGTGTGGACCGCGAACGGTGGCTGCATCTCGCCCGCTCCATGGAAGACAGCTTCTCGACGATCCTCGAGGAGCTGCAGCCTGACGTCGTGCACGTGAACCACCTCGTCGATCTGTCCCCCCGCTTTCTCGCGCTGGCCCGAGCCGCCGGGGCGGCCGTCGTGCTCACGCTTCACGACTTCTGGTTCCCGTGTCCCCGCATCACGCTTCAGCGACCGGATGGGTCTCTCTGCGACGGCCCGCAGGGTGGTGCTGCGTGCGCCGCTCACTGCTACGGCCCGGAGCCCGGGATCGTCGATGGAGACGTAGGGCCGACCGACCGGCTCCGGCTGCGGGCTCTCTACTTCCGCCGCCTGCTCGACGTGCCCGACCGGGTGCTCTGCCCCTCTCGCTACGTGGCGGACTGGTTCGAGGGCTGGGGGCTCGAGGCAGGCCGCGTGCGCCCTCTTCCGAACGGCATCCGGCTTCCCGCGCCGGCGGAAGAGAGGGATGAGGCGGCGCGTCCGCGGGGCAGGTTACAGCTCGCCATCCTCGGCGCCGTCGTTCGCCACAAGGGGCACAACGTCGTGATCGAGGCCCTCGCGGGCGATGGAGTCGACGCCGATCTCTACGTCCACGGTCCGTTGGGCGATGCCGGTTTCGCGAGCGAGCTCCGCGCGCTGGCTGCCGACGTGCCCGGCCTCCGGCTCCACATCTGCGGCGCCTACGAGCCCGCAGACCTCTCGCTTCTGCTGGAAGGGATCGACCTGGTGATCGTGCCCTCCGTCTGGCCGGAGACGTTCTGCCTGGTGGTGCGAGAGGGACTCGCGCGAGGCGTGCCCGCGATCACAACGCGTCTGGGTGCGCTACCGGCCGCCATCGAGCACGGCGTGAACGGGTTTCTCTACGATCACGATCAGCCGGCACAGCTCGGCGACCTGCTTCGGCGCTCGGCCAGAGAGCCGGGTCTGCTCGAGCGGCTCGCACGGGGCGCGGTAAGCACACGCATCCCCACCCTCGAAGAGCACGCCGACGGGGTGCGCGCCGAATACGCCGCGGCCCTCGGCGAACGGGAGGCCAACGCCGTCGGCGCGGAAGCCGCGATCCACGAACTGGAAGCGCTGGAACGTCTGCTCGGCGACAGCCCGGGCGAGGTGCCGTCCACACAAACCCTTGAAGGTGTCGCATGAGTCACTCCGCACGGGCCGAGGCAGGGGCCGACCCGATCTCGGTGAAGAGGCAACTGGGTCTCCAGCGCCGCATTCTCGAGACGCTTGCCGGTCGCGAGGACGAGATCCGAGGACTCCGGCGCTCCGTCGACGAGGACGTCGACTCGGCCGGGGCCGCAGAGGTATCCGGTCCGCGGGACGCGCTCCGTGAGCGCTGGCTGGCGGAAAAAGTCCGCGTCGTGGAGTGCGAGGAGCGCATCGCGGAGCTCGAGCGGGAGTTGGGCTCCGTGGGCCGAGGGGCTGCAGCCCCCGGGATCGCGGACCTCGACCGGCCCTACGCGGCGTGCACGATCGTGTGTCGTAACTACCTCGCCCACGCCCGCGCCCTCCTCGAGAGTCTCGCCGCGGCAGAGCCCACGGTGCGTCGCTATCTGCTCGTACTCGACGGCGACGTCGAGGAGGGCGAAGTGGACTCGGGGGTCGAGGTCGTATCGCCAGGGCGTCTCGCGGTGCCCGACTTCGCAGGCATGTCCTTCAAGTACGGCGTCGTCGAGTTCAACACGGCCGTAAAGCCGTATCTCCTGTCGCTCCTGTTCGAGGAGTACGGAGAAGAGGAAGTCGTCTACTTCGATCCGGACATCCTGGTGATGCGTCGCCTCGACGAGCTCCGGATCGCTCTCGCCCGCGCCGACATCGTGCTCACCCCGCATATCACCCGTCCGATCCCTGAAGACGGACTCACGCCGACCGAACCCGACATCATGGTCTCCGGCGCCTACAACCTCGGCTTCATCGCGCTCCGCCACACCGCGGAGGCTCGACGGTTCCTTGGCTGGTGGGAGCGCCGGCTCGAAGACGGGTGTCGCATCGACGTCGCGAACGGACTCTTCACCGACCAGAAGTGGATCGACCTGGTGCCCGGGCTCTTTCCGGGCACGGAGGTGCTCCGTGACCCCGCGTACAACGTCGCGTTCTGGAACCTCCACGAGCGCGAGGTCCGAGTCGGCGAAGAGGGGTTCGAGATCAACGGCCGCCCGGCCGGCTTCATCCATATCAGCGGCTTCAATCCGCAACGGCCGGACATCCTCTCCCGGCACCAGACTCGCACGACGGTGTCAGCCGGAAGTGGCCTCGCCTCTTTGCTGGAGCAGTACGCCGACCGGCTCAAACGGCTCGGCTGGGACGCGGCACACCTCGAGCAATACGGTTACGACCGCTTCGCCGATGGTCTTCGAATCCACCCGCTGTTTCGGAAGCTCTATCTGGCCCTCCCGGTCGACGCTCGCGCCCGCTTCACCGATCCGCTCACCGAGCTCGGACCCGGCGGGTTCAGGGACTGGGCCACCCGCCCACGGCCCGAAGCCGGCGGGCTCAGTCACTTCCTACAGGAAATCTACGACGCACGGGTGGATCTCCAGGACGCATTCCCCGACGTGCGCGGCCGAGACCTCGCACACTTCCTGGAGTGGGCCCGCACACAGGGTCCGCTCGAGATGTCCTACGACGCCTCACTGGTCCAGGGGCCCGAGGAGGCAGATGCCGAGACCGACGCCGCGGCGCCTCTCGAAGACCCCGAGCCGGCGATCGAACACGGAGAGGCGCGCCGCTACGGAGCGCTCGTGGACCGAATCCGCGGCCTCGCGGATGAGACGCTCCCGGCGGGCGCGACCGTCGCGGTCGTGAGCCGGGGTGACTATCGGCTCATGCACCTCGGGGGCCGGCAGGCGTGGCACTTCCCGCGCACCGAGGCCGGTCTGTATGCCGGATATCATCCGCGTACGAGCCAGGATGCGATCCAGCACCTCGAGACGCTGCGCGCGGATGGGGCGGACTTTCTGCTCTTTCCGGCTACGGCGACATGGTGGCTGGATTACTACGAGGACTTTCGCGTCCATCTGGACGGCCGGTACGAGCTGGTGGTCGACGATCCGACCGTCTGTCTGGCGTACTCCCTGACCGGATCCGACCCGCACGATCGAGCGACGAGTGGCCGGGAGGTGTCCCAATGAGCCCGGCGCGCTCGGCGGCGGTGGAGACCACTCTCGAAGCACTCCGCCCATCGGAGCCTGCCGTCACGATTGAAGCCGTGGAGTCCCAGACCGCTGATGCTTCCCGTCTTCTGGGCGGGTCGATCGACCGACCGCGGGCCGGCGACAGCTGGTGGGGGACCGCCCTGCCGTGCGCCGGGTGGGCACTCGGGACCGACGTTCCGGCCGTCGCCGTCGACTTCGTCCACCGGGGACGCGTGATCCGGAAGACGCCCCTCGCCATGTCGCGCGAAGACGTCGCCGACCGGCACGAGGGCTCGGTTCGGCTACGCTGTGGGTTCCGCACCTCGATCGGCATGCTCGGGTTGCCGAGCCCGTGCGAGATCCAGGTTCGGGTCGTTTTCGACGACGGCACGGTCGAGCCGTTGGCGACGCTCCGCGCGACCCATACGCCGCTGCCGGCCCCGCCCGACACCCGCTGGAACCCGCTCGGGCTCACGACCCTCGGGCGAACCGGCTCGACCTGGCTCATGCGACTCCTCCGCGAGCACCCGGAGATCGCGGTGCACGGAGGGTACCCCTACGAGACCCGGTCGGCGGCGTACTGGCTGCACATGGTGAGCGTCCTGTCGAATCCGGCGAATCCACACCAGTCGTCGCACCCGGACGCGTTTCCCGACGATCTCTGGTCCATCGGGCACCATCCGTTCAACGCGGAGTCGCTCGCGGACGAACCGGGACTTCGCGACTGGTTCCGAGGGGACTATCCCGTGCGGCTCGCCGGGCTGGCCCGCCAGTCCATCGAGGAGTTCTACGATCGCGTGGCCGAGGGGCTCGCACGGCCCGAGGCAACCCGCTTCGCCGAGAAGCTGACTCCCGGGCACGTCCCCCGGCTCATGTGGGAGCTGTACCCGTCGGGCTCGGAGATCGTCCTCGTGCGCGACTTCAGGGACATGGTCTGCTCGATACTGGCCTTCAACGCCAAGCGTGGTTTCGTCGCGTTCGGGCGGGAGAACGTGGACTCGGATGCCCGGTTCATCGAGGGGAACCTCGCGAGCGGGGCACGAGCACTCCTGGCCGACTGGAAGGAGAGATCCGATCGGGCTCAGCTCGTCCGGTACGAGGATCTGGTCGTCGAGCCCGAGCGAACCCTGGCGACGTTGTACGAGGGGATCGGCCTCGCACACGACGCCCACACCGTGCGCGACTCGATCGCGCGCGCCTCGGGCGCGAGCGGCGACATGGAGCGACACCGCACGAGCCGGGATCCCCGCGCTTCGATCGGACGCTGGCGCGAGGAGCTCGACCCTGATCTCGTCGCGGTTTGCCGATCGGCGTTCGGTGAGGCGCTCGAGGCCTTCGGATATGACGTCGACTAGCGTGGCTCCGCCCACCCTCCCGCGCGACGTTCAGGCGGCACCGGCGGTCGTCTCCCGGCGCCCGCTCGCCACCGTCTGCATCCCGACGCGAAACCGGGCGGCGTTCTTGCGCGACGCCCTCGTCTCGGTCTTGGGTCAGGACATTGACGATCTCGAGATCCTCGTTCTCGATGACGCGTCGTGGGACGAGACCGGACTCGTCGTCCGCGAATTCGCCGACCCTCGCATCATCCACCGCCGGCACGACCGCCGGGTGGGGATCGCGGAGAACCGGAACGCCTGTCTCGATGGGGCGACCGGCCGCTACCTGGCGTGGCTCGATGACGACGATGCGTACACGCCGGGCGGACTCCGCCGCCAGCTCGAAGTCCTCGAGACGGAGCCGGACGTGGTACTCGTACACGGCGCAGTCGAGGTCGTGGACGGGCGCGGGATGCCCCGCCCCGCCTGGTCAGCGCCGTTCCGCCAGGACACCGTCGAGCCGGGGGCCGACGCCTTCTCAGAGCTCGTGCTGTCGAACTATGTCCGCGCTCCGACCGCCGTCACGCGCGCCGACGCCCACAGGAGGGCAGGGCCGTACGCGACGAATCTGGGAGACCGCGCGGAAGATTGGGACGCCTGGCTACGCGTGTCGCTTCGGGGAGATGTGGCGTTCAGCGCCCGGCCCGTCGCCCGATACCGCTGCCACGCGGGCGGCGCCTCCGCACGAAGGGCGTCGAGTCTTTCATGGCTGGCCAGCGAGACACTCGTCGTCCGTCGGGCACTGAAGCGGGCGCGAGGCCAGGTGCCCGGCATCGACGAGATCGAGCGCAGGGCCGACGCGGCGCTCACGGCTCGCCACCTCGAGGCGGCCGGCGACGCGCTCGCCCGCGGATTCCCGGATCTCGCGTGCCGCATCGTCCTTCGAGCCGGGAGGGTCACGGCCTCACGGAGGGACGCATTGGGTGGGGCGGCGGATCGAGCGGCGGCGGCGGACGAGCACGGCTTCCACGAAGCGGCCCGTCCGGTCCTCCGAACGGCCGCCGCCCGGCTGACAGGGACGCGGTTCGGCGAGGCGCTTCGCGCGAGACTCGAGGCGACGGACGACTGGTCTGACGAGCGGGCAGGTGTCGCCGGTCGGATTCGGCGGGTCGTACCCGCCGGTGAGTCCGTGGCGGCCATCGACAAATGGGACCCGTCGCTGCTGCACGAGGCGCAGCGCACGGGCTGGCACTTTCCGGATCTGGCGCTCTCACCCGACGGATACCCGGCCGACGACGACGGCGCGATAGACCACCTCGAAGCCCAGCGCTCGCGCGGAGCCCGGTACCTCGTGGTCCCGCGGGCGAGCTTCTGGTGGCTGGATCACTATGGCCGCTTCTCGGCGCACCTCGACCGTCGGTACGATCGGGTGCTGGCGGACGAGTTGTGCATCATCTACCGCCTCGCGCCGGCCGCGGAGACCACTCCGTGAGGTCGTCGCGCCGGACCGCCGGATCGGTCGTGCTCACCGGTGCGGTGGCTCGCCGTCCGGGCCGGGGCGGGCATGCCTGGGCGTTTCTGCAGTACGTCCTCGGCTTCAGGCGCCTCGGGTGGGACGTGCTGTGGCTCGACTCGATCGACCAAGTGCCGACCGGCCGCCACTCGCCAGAGGTGAACGAGTTCGACCGATTCTGCGCACTGGGCGGGATCGAGGAGCACGCTTCGCTCCTCGTGGGCGCGTCCGGACCCGGACCGGCCGCGGCGCAGACCGTCCGTGGACTCGCGCGCCAGGATGTGATCGACCGCGTCCGCGAGGCGGACCTCTTCATCAACGTGATGGGATACCTCCGCGACGAGGAGATCCTCGCTGCGGCGACGCGCCGGGTCTTCCTCGACATAGATCCGGGGTTCGGGCAGATGTGGGAGGATCTCGGGTTGGCGCGGATGTTCGTCGGTCACGACGCGTACGCGACAGTCGGCGAGCGGATCGGCGCCAGCGACTGTCTCATCCCGACGCTCGGTCTGGACTGGATACCGACGCCACCTCCAGTGGTCCTCGACGCGTTCGTGCCCGTCCCCGGTGACGGATTCGGCTGGACCTCGATATGCACCTGGCGGGGGCCATTCGACCCGATCGAGCATAGGGGGCGGCAGTATGGGCTGCGCGCCCACCAGTTCCGACGCTTCGTCCCCCTTCCCGCGCTCACGGGCGAGCCGTTTCGCCTGGCCCTCGACATCGACGACACCGACCGGCCCGACCGTGACCGACTGGTAGGCGCCGGCTGGGAGTTGGTCGATCCCCGCGCCAGCGCGGGCGATCCCGTCGCGTACCGTGAGTTCATTCAGGGCTCGTCGGGCGAGTTGATGGTGGCGAAGGGACTGTACGTCGAGACCTCGAGCGGTTGGTTTTCCGACCGGTCCGTGTGCTATCTGGCGGCAGGCAGGCCGGTCGTCGCGCAGGACACCGGTTGGAGCGACCGCTACCCCGGGGACGAGGGGCTCCTCCGGTTCACGAGCCTCGAGGAGGCGGCCGCAGCGATCGCCGAGGTGCAGAGCGATCCTCGTCGGCATCGGCAGGCGGCGCGCGCGGTCGCCGCGGAGCACTTCGACTCGGATCGTGTCCTCGCACGGCTGGCTGATCGCGCGACAGCCGTGTCCGACGTAAGCGCCTCCTGCCCGGTCGAGGGTGCGGCATGACGACCGTCATCGTCGCGGGCGCCCTCGCGAATAAGCCGGGGAGCGGCGGGGAGGCCTGGGTCCGGATGAGCTGGGCTCGCGGGCTCGCACGACTCGGGTTCGACGTCTGGTTCGTCGAAGCTCTGACGTCCGACCGCGGGGATGGGATCGCGGGCCCGGACCCACGAGCCATGGAGTTCTTCGACGCGGTGACTCGGGCCAACGCCCTCGGGGACCGGAGCGTCCTCGTGGTCGATGGGGTCGTGCGCGGTCTCGACCCGGAAGAGTGGGACGCACTCGCGGACGACTGCGCGCTGCTGGTGAACATCAGCGGCCACCTCGAGCCCGACGAGTGGTTCCACCGGATCCCACACCGCGCGTACGTGGACCTCGACCCCGGGTACACTCAGATCTGGGACTCCCGCGGCCTCCTTGGCGATCAGGTATCCGCCCACACGGATCATTACACCGTCGGCCTCAACGTCGGACGCCCCGGGTGCGATCTTCCCACCGGTGACGTCCGTTGGCGACCGACGCTTCAACCCGTCGTCCTCGAGGACTGGGGCGACCGCGCGACGAAGGTGGGCGAAGCGCACGCGGGCCCCGACGCGGCCGAAAGGGAAGTCGCCGGGGTCCGGTTCACCACCGTGGCGAGCTGGCGCGGAGCCTTCGGCCCGATCGAGGACGGCGACCGCCACTATGGGGTCAAGGCGCACGAATGGCGGCGTTTCCGGGCTCTGCCGGCGTTGCTGCCCGCCCACTGCTTCGAGGCGGCTCTGGCCATCCACCCTGCCGACGGGGACGACCGCACCCTGCTCGAGAGCGCAGGGTGGCATCTGGAAGACCCGGCGGAGCGGGCCGGTTCGCTCGAAGCCTTCCGTACCTACGTCGAGTGTTCGGACGCGGAGTTCTCCGTCGCGCAGGGTGTCTACGTCGAGACCCGGAGCGGGTGGTTCAGCGACCGTTCGGCCAGGTACCTGGCTGCGGGCCGGCCCGTCGTGGTTCAGGACACCGGGTTCCGCGACTCGATCCCCGAGGGCGAGGGCGCCCTGGCGTTCGAGACCATGACGGACGCGGTAGCCGCGGTGGAGACGATCGCGGACGACTACGCGCGGCACTCGAGCGCAGCGAGGCAACTCGCCGAGACATACTTCGATTCCGATCGCGTACTCGGTTCGATGCTCGAGGATCTGGGGGTGTCTCCGTGATGAGGCGCGCACCCGAGCCGGGCCTCCCCGTCGTGGTATCGGGCATGGTCGGGGCAGTCCCCGGACATGGCGGCGCGACGTGGGCAGTGCTCCAGTACGTGCACGGCCTGCGAGGCCTGGGGTACGAGCCGGTACTCCTCGAGGCCGTGGCATCCCGGGACTTCACGCCGGCCGCCAGGGCCTATTTCTCTCGCGTTTGCGAGCGCGCCGGGCTTTCGGGACGTTCCGCGCTGATCGACGACTCCGGACGGACGTCCGGGATGGATCGCGCCGATCTCGTCGACCTGATCGAGCGCGCCCCTGCGCTGCTCAACCTCGCCGGCACGTTGCGCGATCCGGATCTGCTGGGCCGCATCCCCACCCGTGTGTACGTGGACCTCGATCCCGCGTTCACCCAGCTCTGGCAGAGCCTGGAGGGTCTCGACATGGGGCTCGCCGGCCACACGCACTACGCGAGCGTCGGGCTCGACATCGGCCGTCCCACGTGCGACATCCCCACGCTCGACCGCGAGTGGATCCCCACGCTTCCGCCGGTCTGTCTCCAGCAATGGCCCGTCTCGAAGACCCATCCCGGCGACGCCTGGACCACGGTGGCCAATTGGCGTGGCTACGGATCGATCTCGGACGGGGAACGTCGGTACGGCCAGAAGGCCCACGCGTTCCGCCCGTTGTTCGAGCTCCCCGGCCGTACGTCCGCCCGCTTCGCGCTCGCGCTCGCCATCCATCCCGATGAGGCGAGCGACCTCGCGGCCCTCGAAACGAACCGCTGGATCGTGCTCGATCCGGAGAACGTCTCGTCGACGCCCGACCGATACCGGCGCTTCGTGTCAGAGTCGTATGCGGAGCTCGGCGTCGCAAAAGAGGGATACGTGGAAGCCGATTGCGGCTGGTTCAGCGACCGGAGTGCCTGCTACCTGGCCGCCGGCAAGCCGGTCCTCGCCCTCGACACCGGGTTCGGTCGACACCTGCCCACCGGCGAGGGACTGATCGCTTTCCGGGACATCGACGAAGCGGTCGCGGGAGTCGAGGCGATCCAGGCGAACTACGCGGCGCATGCTCGTGCGGCACGCGATGTGGCCGAGGCTCACCTCGACGCGCGCGTGGTGGTCGGCCGGTTGCTGGAACGGGTGGGGGTCGCGTGATCCGGCCAGGGTCGGGTCCCGTTGGGGACCTCCCCGTCCGCGTCGATGTTCGGGCGCTCGAGCACCTGCTGGGCGAGCGGGTCCTCGGAATCGACTGCCGCGAATCGATGGATCGCTCCACCCACGCGCTCGAGCGCGCCCTCGTCGAGCTCCCGGGCGGACGGCGTCTGGACCTGGTGCTGAAGGGAACCCGCGTCCCCCACGTCGCGGGAGGATTCGAGCGGCCGAGGCTCGTCCGGGACGACGCTCGCGAAGGCTGGGCGTATCGGTCGCTTCTCGATCCGATCCGCTTCGGCACCCCGCGGTTCCTTGGGGTCCTCCATGCGGGAACGGGACGGGAGCGTCTGGTTCTCGAAACCGTGGCGGGTCGGTCGCTGGCGGAGAGGGGCGAGCGAAGGCCGTGGCGGGAGGCCGCGCGCTGGCTAGGCCGATTCCACGAGTGGGGCCGCGCGCGGACACTGCCCGCCGGCGCGGAGGATCGGCTCCTGCGCCAGTCGGAGGCTCTGCACTTTCGCTGGTGGCGCCGCGCCCTCCGGCGAGCGACGGCGGGTGGACGAACGAGGGCCGCCGAGCGCCTGCGGGCCATCGAGGCCGCCTACCGGGAGGCAGTGGTCGCTCTTTCCTCGACGCTGACCGGGCTCGTCCACGGGGAGTTCTACCCGTCGAACATTCTCGTCGAACGAGGATCGGGCGGCTGGAGGGTACGCCCCGTCGATTGGGAGTCCATCGGAGTCGGGCCCCTCCTGCTCGATCTTGCGGCGCTCACGACCGGTGACTGGGACGACGAGGAGCGTGCCGCCTTTTACGAAGCGTATGAAGCCGCGTTTGTGGGCGGCGCACGCGGAGACCGCGCCGCAGAAACGAGAGTCGTCTGCCCTCGAGGACTGGCGGCTGCCCGAATGGTGAACGCCGTGCAGTGGCTGGGCTGGTCGTCACGATGGCGCGCTCCCAGCCATCATGCCCGCGACTGGCTCGTGGAGGCCGAAGCGGCAGCAGCGGACTTCGCGGGTCCGGGCGCGGCCATGTCTCGCGAGACGCGCCGCTAGAAACTGCCCTCCGCCTGCAAAGTCTACACAGGCGGCAGGACCGGGCCGGCGATGAGGGTCTCGACCCCCACACGGCGTATGCCAGAAAACCCCTCAACCACGCGGTCAGACGCCTCGCGACGGCTCGACGGGCCGGTGCCGGACCGGACGAATCCGTGGGGAACGAACCGTGCTCTCCGAGACTCCCGTCGACACTCGCCGGACCCGCTCCCGCGACGCGCTATGTCGTCACTCGATTCGCAACGCCGAGGTCGCCCACGTGCCGCACGCCAAACGAAGAACCCTGATCGTGAACGCCGATGACTTCGGTTTGTCCGCCGGCGTGAACGCGGGCATCCGGCGCTCCTTCCTTGACGGCGTCGTCACCAGCGCCAGCCTGATGGTGAGGCAGCCGTCGGCCGGGTCTGCCGCAGCCATCTCCGCCGAACATCCGGGGCTTTCGGTGGGGCTTCACATCGACCTGGGCGAGTGGGTCTATCGCGGCGGCGAGTGGACGCCGAAGTACGAGGTCGTCGATCTTTCCGACCCCGCGTCGGTCCGAAACGAAGTCGAGGCCCAGCTGGACCTGTTTCGCGGTCTGCTCGGCGCTGACCCGACCCATCTGGACTCGCACCAGCACGTGCATCTGACCGAGCCTGTCCGGGGCATCGTTCGCGAAGCGGGCGAGCGGCTCGGAGTGCCCGTACGCGGGCTCGAACCGCGGATTCGCTACTGCGGCGAGTTCTACGGGCAAACGGGGATCGGACAGCCCGCTCGCGAGCTGATCACGACCGGGCATCTGCTCGAGATCATCGATCGGCTCGGCGACGGCTGGACCGAGCTCGGCTGCCACCCCGGCGAGGCCCACGATGTCGAGAGCGACTACGGTGTGGAGCGATCGGTCGAGGTCCGAACGCTGACGGACCCGCGGATACGTGAAGGACTGGTCTCCTGCGGAGTCGGCCTCGCGGGCTTCGGCACGGGCCAGAACGAGGTCGCCGATCCGGCCGCCATGCTCGCAGGGGCAGAAGCTTGAACGCGGCGGGGCGCAGCGTGCATCGGCGGTCTCGGGTAGCGGAGTCGATCGCGGGCGTCGTCCTCGCGTTCGTAGCCGCCGTGGCGGGCGTCGCGGCTCCTGCGGTGGGGCAGGCGCCGTCGCAGTACCGGGTCCAGGTCGCGATCCTCGACGAGTCCGAGGCGGCGGTGGTAGAGGCCCGGCGCCTCCACGAGCTCCTGGAGAGACAGCTACCGGTCTACGTCGAGCGCTGGCGATCCCGACACCGCGTCCGGGTCGGCGATTTCGGCACGGCCGACTCCGCCCGCCCGACGCTCAGGCAGGTTCGGGGGTTCGGATACGGCGACGCGTGGCTTGCCCGCACCGAACCCATGCCGACGATCCTGACGCTCGCCGCGAGTGCCCCGGAAACGGACGGGGACGCAACGGCCGAAGACGATCCACGCGCTGAAGCGGGTTTCACGCGGGCGTCGTACCCCAGGACGGCGGACGCCGCCCGCGACAGCACGCTGGCCGGGTTCGGTCTCGATGGCGACTCGATCGCGGCCTTCGAGCTCCGCGCCGATGGGCGTGGTGCGTACGAGGGGCACCACGAGGCGAGCGACTGTCGGCGCAGCGCCGGCTGGGTGTGGGATAACACGCGGCCCGATCTGCCTCTCTCGGTCGAGATCTTTGACAACGGGCAGAGGATCGGGACGGCCGTCGCGGACGTGTATCGAAAGGGGCTGGACCAGAAGGGCAAGGGAAACGGTTCGCACGCCTTCTATATCGAGCACCCGGAGTCTCTGTGGGATGGCCGGATGCACGAGATCACGCTGCGGGTCGGAGGCGAGGACCTGCTCCTCATGGCGAGCCCCCGAGAGCTCGCCTGTACGACCGACGGCGAGCCGATCGCAGCGGGCACCGTCCGGGTCGCCCCGAAGACCGCGCGCGCATCGCGGCGTGGGGCCTCGATATCGCTTGACGGAAGTCTGGACGACCCCGCCTGGGCCTCCGCGACGTTCCGCGACGACTTCCTTCAGAAGGGACACGACCAGGGCTACCGGTCACGTGTCCAGACCCAGGTGGCCTTCCTGTACGACGAAGACGCGCTGTACGTCGGAGCGCGCATGCTGGCCGCGGACGACCGGCCGGCCGGCCAGGTCCGAGGCCGCGACGATCCCGGAAGCGACGACCGTCTGCTGCTTTCCCTGGACACCTTCCACGACCTGCAAACCGCGTACACATTCGGCGTGACCGAGGCCGGCACCCGCATTGACTACTACCATCCTTCGGACCGCGAGCACCCGGCCGATCGCACGTTCGATCCGGTCTGGGAAGCTAGGACGGCCGCCGACTCCGCCGGGTGGACGGCGGAGCTGCGGATCCCGTTCTCGCAGCTGCGGTTTCCCGAGGAAGGACGCCAGGTGTGGGGCGTGAACATCAAGCGTGAGAATCCGTCTCGCTTTGTCAGCCTCTACTGGGTTGTGGTGCCGACCTATGAGTCGGGCTGGGCGTCTCGCTTCGGCGAGCTCGTCGGAATCGAGACCGGGAGCGTGGGACGCCGGATCGAGTTCGCTCCGTACGTGCTTGGAACCACGACCCGGCTCGACCGCGCGGCTGGTGGCGTGGGCGGCTTCGACGATGGTGACATGCGGTTCGGCGCGGACCTGAAGCTGGGTCTCGGGACCAACCTCACGGTGGACGCGACCTTCAACCCGGACTTCGGCCAGATCGAGGCCGATCCGGCCGAAGTGAACCTCACGGCGTTCGAGACCTTCTTTCCCGAGCGGCGCCCTTTCTTTCAGGAGGGTAGCCAGCTGCTTCGAGGCGGCGGACCCGACTACTTCTACTCCCGGCGCGTGGGATCGCTGCCCCGGGGAGTCAGCGGGACGTCAGCTGCCGGAACGCCCGGCGGGGTGACGATCCTCGGGGCCGGAAAGCTGACAGGACGGCTCGAGTCGGGGCTGTCGGTCGGCGCGCTCGCGGCAGTCACAGCCGCCGAGACCCTGCCTCTGGATGTCCCCGGCGACACGTTGCCGGCCGAGCCGATCTCGCCCGCCACCGCCTTCGGCGTCGCCCGAGTACAGAAGGAGGTCGGCCGGGGCGGTTCCACCGCCGGGTTCATGCTGACGGGCATCCAGCGGGACCTGGATCCGACGCTCGCTCCCCTACTGCCGAGGACCGCGATCACCGGGGGTGGCGACTGGAACCTCCGTCTGGGGCGCGGCACCTACGAGGTCAGGGGGCACGCGGGGTTCAGTCACGTCGCGGGCGACTCCGCGGCACTCGGGCGACTCCAGGCGTCGAGCGTGCGCTATTTCCAGCGTCCCGACGCCGGCCACGTCGCGCTCGACCCGTCGGCCACCTCGCTCACCGGATACTCGGGCGGGATCTCGCTGGCGAAAGTCGCGGGGGCACCGTGGCTCTGGGAGTTGTCGGCGGGGACGACGTCTCCCGGCTTCGAGCTGAATGACGTGGGCATCCTGCGCCGGGCCGACGAGCACCGGGTGGCGGGCTCGCTCACACATCGTCGGCTCGGCCTGGGAGGCGCGGCCCGGCAGTTCTCGGTGGGCACGTTCGCGGACGCCGGCTGGAACCATGACGGCGACCGTCGCAGCACGTCGTTCGGACTCTTCGGGAACGCCGTCTGGAAGAACTTCTGGCGCACGTATGGGCAGGTGCAGCTTCACACCGCCGCGCTCAGCGACGACCTGACACGAGGTGGCCCGCTGATGGGGACGCCACGCGCGGTGTCCATGGACTTCGGGCTCTCGGGCTCGCACGCCGAGCCAACCCAGTGGGGACTCGACGTCTCGACGTTCTTCGACGCGATCGGAGGCTGGTCGACATCCGTGAACGCCAGGGTTTCCATGAAGCCGGATCCGAAGCTCGATGTCTCGCTCAGCCCCGGCTTCACGATCGGGGATGCGTCCAGACAGTACTTCGACATGTTGGCGGGCGGCCCCGAATCGACGTTCGGACAGCGCTACGTCTTCGGCGGGATCGAGCGGAGTGAAATCTACGCGCAGCTGAGGGTCGGCTACGCCATCACGCCGGATCTGACCCTCGATCTCTACGGAGAGCCGTTCGCGTCGTCGGGGCGCTACCACGACTTCGGCGAGCTGACGGGCGCGGGGGAGAGCACACTCCGGGTCTACGGCACCGACGGCACGACGATCGAGACCCTCGAGGACGGCTCGAAGCTGGTGACCGACGGCGAAGACCAGTTCACGCTCTGGAACTCCGATTTCAACCTGCGCTCGTTTCGCACCAACGCGGTTCTCCGGTGGGAGTGGTTGCCGGGCAGCACGCTCCATCTGATCTGGCAGCAGGATCGATGGTACTGGAACGACAACGGGGACCCGGTGGGAGCAGGGGCTCTGGCCCGTTCGATCGGCGACCCCGGGCAGCACGTCTTCGTCGCCAAGGTCAGCTACTGGCTGGCATTCCGTTGAATCAAGATCGCAAACGGAGGAGATACGTGGAGCGCCCCATTCTCGTGACCGGCGGCGCCGGTTTCATCGGGTCTGCCCTGGTCCGCCACCTGATACACGCGACCGATCGGCGTGTCGTGAACGTCGATTGTCTCACGTACGCCGCGAGCATCTCATCGCTCGAGACCGTCGCCCACTCGCCACGATACGAGTTCGCGGAAGTCGACGTGTGCGACGGCCCCGCGCTGCGCGCGCTCTTCGAGCGGCATGCGCCATCCGCGGTCATCCATCTGGCCGCCGAATCGCACGTGGACCGCTCGATCGACGGCCCCCTGGTGTTCGTCCAGTCCAACGTGGTCGGCACCTGCACCCTGCTCTCCGAGGCCCGACGGTACTACCTGGGGCTGGAAGAGGGTGACAGGGCCCGATTCCGCTTCCTGCATGTGTCGACGGACGAAGTCTACGGATCGCTCGGACCGGAGGGTCGTTTCTCGGAGACCTCGCATTACGATCCGAATTCCCCGTACTCCGCCAGCAAGGCGGCGGCGGACCACTTCGCACGCGTATGGGAGCGCGTCTACGACCTGCCGGTCATCGTGACGAACTGCTCGAACAACTACGGCCCCTTTCAGTTTCCCGAGAAGCTGATCCCCAACATGATTCTGCGGGCGCTCGAGGGACGCTCGCTCCCGGTGTACGGAGACGGACGGCAGGTGCGGGACTGGTTGTTCGTCGATGACCACGTAGGGGCACTGCTTCGGGTCCTGGAGCGCGGCGTCCCCGGCGAGACGTACTGCATCGGGGGCGCCGCGGAACGGGAGAACATCGAGATCGTTCACCACGTGTGTGATATCCTCGACGGCCTGCGGCCGGCTCCCCTCGGGACGAGCTATCGCGAGCAGATCGAGTTCGTGTCCGATCGACGGGCACACGACCGGCGATACGCGATCGACTCCGGAAAGATCGAACGTGAGCTGGACTGGACGCCGCGCGAGTCCTTCGAGACCGGAATCCGCCGCACCGTCGAGTGGTATCTGTCGAACGAATCGTGGTGGAGCGCGATCCGGGAGAATCGCTACGGAGGCGAGCGACTCGGCCTGAAGGTGCCGGCATGACGCGCCGCGGAATCCTCCTCGCGGGAGGCTCGGGCACCCGCCTGCACCCGATGACGTTGGCGGCGAGCAAACAGCTGCTGCCCATCTACGACAAGCCGCTCGTCTACTACCCCCTTTGTACCCTGATGCACGCGGGCATCCAGGACGTGCTCGTGATCACGACCCCCGAGGACGCCGACGCGTTCCGGCGGCTGCTGGGGGACGGGAGCCAGTGGGGGATCGATCTGCGGTTCGCGGTCCAGCCGGAGCCGAACGGAATCGCCCAGGCCCTCATCATCGGGCGGGAGTTCCTTGACGACTCGCCCTCGGCGCTCGTTCTGGGCGACAACATCTTCTACGGGCACGGCCTGCCGGAGATCCTCCAGGGGGCCGCGGCCCGCGTGGATGGGGCCACCCTCTTCGGCTACCGCGTGCACGACCCGGAACGCTACGGGGTCGTGGAGTTCGAATCCGACGGTCGGGTCGTCGGCCTGGTGGAAAAGCCGGAGGTCCCCCCGTCCAACTACGCGGTCACCGGACTGTACTTCTACGATGAATCGGCGCCGCGCCTGGCCGCGGATCTCGCGCCGTCGGAGCGGGGTGAGTTCGAGATCACGGACTTGAACCGCCGCTACCTCGAACTGGGGGCGGTTCGGCTCGAGCGGCTTGGCCGGGGGTTCGCCTGGCTCGACACCGGGACCCCCGAGTCCATGCTCGAGGCCGCACACTTCATCTGCACCGTGGAAGCCAGGCAGGGGCTGAAGATCTCCTGTCCCGAGGAGGTCGCCCTGCATATGGGGTTCATTTCTGCCGATGAGGTGGACCGGATCGCGCATCCGATCCGGCACACCTCGTACGGCTCTTATCTCGAGGAGATCGCGAGGCGCGCCTGCGGAGTGGAGCGCGCGCCCGTAGCGGCCCTCGGCTGATCACGCCGGAAGAGAACGCGTACCATGCCCGAAGCCGTCCAGATCGATGATCCCGCCGGACCGATCCTGTTCGAGCGTACCGTCCACACCGACGAACGCGGGGCGTTTGTCGAGGACTTCCATGAGGAGCGGTATCGGGCCCTCGGTTTCGAAGCGCGGTTCGTCCAGACCAACCGGTCATCGTCGCGCTGCGGAGTCCTGCGCGGACTGCACTTTCAAAACCCGGGAGCCCAGGGGAAGCTCGTCTCCGTCACGCGAGGGACCGTGTTCGACGTCGCCGTCGACATCCGGGTCGGGTCGCCGACCTTCGGACACTGGTTCGGCGTCGAGCTGTCCGGGGAGAACGGTCTTCAGCTCTGGGTGCCGCCCGACTTCGCGCACGGGTTCGTCGCCCTGAGCGACCAGGCCGACCTCCTGTACCATTGCACGGCCACCTACGACGCGGGAGCCGAGCACACGCTCGTATGGAACGACCCCTCGCTCGCAGTCGACTGGCCCCTCGACGCTCCGGTACTCTCACCGAAGGATCGGGAAGGCCTCACGCTGGAGGAGCTGGCCGCGACCGGGCAGCTCCCCGAATGGGAAGACTCCCAGCGCGCCGACCGGGTCGTCGCTTGGCTGGCCAGTCTCGACGCGGCCACGGGAGGCTGACGTTCATGAAGGTCCTCGTCACCGGTCGGACCGGTCAGGTCGGTTCGGCGATTTGTCGCGAGTTGAAAGACCGCGTGGATGTCGTCGCGACGGGCCGCGATGAGCTTGACCTCGCCGACCTCGAGCGGATCCCCCGGTTCATCTGCGAGACCCGACCGGACCTCATCATCAACGCCGCTGCCTATACAGCCGTCGATCGTGCCGAGGACGACCCAGATGTCGCCCTCGCACTGAACGCACGAGCCGTGCACGTGCTCGGCGAGGTCGCCGCGGGTCGTGGCATTGCGATCGTGCACTACTCCACCGACTACGTGTTCGACGGCTCGCAGGCGACGCCGTACACGGAAGACGACCCCCCGGCCCCGCTCAGCGTCTACGGTCGCACGAAGCGGCTCGGCGAGGTGGCGCTCGCCTCCTCCGGCGCGGCGTACCTGACGCTGCGGGTCGGTTGGGTCTACAGCAGCCGGTCCGGAAACTTCCTCACCACGATGCTGAGGCTCATGCGCGAGCGGGAGAGGCTGCGCGTCGTCGCCGACGAGTTCGGTGCACCCACGTGGAGCCGGGACATCGCCCGGGCGACCGTTCGGGTCCTCGAGGCAATGGCTGGCCCCCCCGAGGCGTGGACCAGAGCGTCACTCCGGGCGGCGCTGGAAAGCCGCGGCGGCCTGTATCACCTCTCGCCCGGGGGAGAGACGTCGTGGCACGGGTTCGCCGAAGAGATTCTCGCCAGCGCGGCGAGCGGCCCCGCGCCTCTCCGGGTCCGCGATATCATCGCGATTCCCGCCAGCGAATGGCCATCCACCGCACCGCGGCCCCTGAACAGCCGGCTCTCGAGCGAAAGACTCGCGGCCGAGACCGGGCTCCGCCTCCCGGATTGGACGGAAGGCGTCTCCGCATGCATCCGGGAGAGTGCGGACAAGATCGATCAGCCGGCGGAGGGGAACACGTCGAACTCGGACGAGCTGACCGGGTCCTCCGACTGGAGATCGCCCGCCGAGTCCAGAATCCAGTAGTCGATACGGTAGAACCCCTGCGGGATCCCCGGGGTCACGCGCAGAGACTCGGTCGTCGCCTGCCCCGGCTCGAGCGTGTGCATGTTCGCCACGATCTCGGACTGCGCGGGATCGGCCCCGCAGCGGCGTTCCGGATTGTATGTCGAGCCGAATACCGCTCGCGTCGTGCGCTCGACGAACACCGTCGCGCAGGTGTCGACGTACGTGACGGCCCCCGCGCGGTTGGTCAGCGTGAGCCGCACCGTGTTTCCCGGCGCGTACTCGCCCCGGTCGACACAGATCTCGAGGCCCCCCGAGACCTCGCACTCCCCGCCGGGTCCGGTCGCCGAGCCGCATGCCCCGAGCGCGACGAACCCGGGCACCATCGACAGCGTCCTCCTGAAGTGTTTGTTCATGAGTTGAAGTATCGCGATGCGTCACGCTCGTCGCGACTGTCACATCCCCCAAGCCACGTGGTGACTGGTCTGATTCCACCACCGCCCCGATCGAGGGCGCGGAGAGCCCGGGACCGGCCGCCCCGCTGCAGGGAGCAGACTCGCGCCTGAGACAGGATGTCCCGGGGCTTTCATCCCGCCAAACGCCGGTACAGGTTTCGGCCCGCATCGGTGACCGTTCCCCGGTTCGCGCGCCACAGCGTGCCCGGACTGGATGAGGGAGAAGGATGGACGATCAGGCGCTGAACGTCGGAGGGATCATCATCGGCCTCGTCGGTGGCCTGGCGATCTTCCTCTATGGCATGGAGCACCTCACCGATGCCCTGAAGGTCGTCGCGGGCTCCCGGATGAGGAACCTCCTGGCGCGGCTCACCACGAACCGCTTCAAGGCGGTCGTGGCCGGCACGGTGGTGACGGCCACGATTCAGTCCTCATCCGTCACGACCGTATTGCTCGTCGGGTTCGTCTCGGCCGGGCTTATGACCCTCGAGCAGTCGATCGGGGTGATCATGGGCGCCTCGATCGGCACCACGATCACCGCCCAGATTATCGCGTTCAAGATCACGCACCTCGCGCTGATCGCGGTGGCCATCGGCTTCCTGATGCACTTCGCCTCGAAGAAAGACCTCATCAAGCAGTACGGATTGATGGTGCTCGGGCTGGGGCTCGTCTTTTTCGGGATGAACCTGATGGGCGACGCGACTCGCCCGCTCCGGACGTACCAGCCGTTCATCGATCTCATGCAATCGATGGACCGACCGCTGGTGGCCGTTCTGCTCAGCGCATCGTTCACCGCCCTCGTGCAAAGCTCCTCCGCCACGACGGGCGTGATCATCGTGCTTGCCAGCCAGGGCTTTCTCAGCCTGGAGGCAGGGATCGCCCTGGTGTTGGGCGCGAACATCGGCACGTGTGTAACGGCCCTTCTAGCGTCGCTCGGCAAGCCCCGGGAAGCGGTTCGAACCGCATTCGTCCACGTGACCTTCAACGTGGCTGGCGTGGTCGTGTGGTTCGGTCTGATCCCGCATCTCGCCGCCTGGGTCACACTTATTTCGCCTTCGGCGGAGGGCCTGGTCGGGGCGGCCAGGGCAGCCTCGGAAGTGCCACGTCAGGTCGCCAACGCGCATACCACGTTCAACCTCGCGAACACCCTGCTGTTCATCGGGTTCACGCCGCTGTTCGCGAAGTGGGCCCGTTTCCTGGTGCCAGAGCGCCCCGAGACGGCAGGCGTCGGGGCGCGACCGAGGTTCCTCGACGACGCCCTCCTGGACGCGCCGGCCCTGGCACTCGACCGGGCCAGGCTCGAGCTCGGAAGGCTCTCTGACCGGGTCGTCGAGATCATCCAGAGGGCGCCGCCGGCGATTACGCGAGCATCGGTCTTCGAGCTGCGCGACCTCGCGCGCATGGATGAGGACATCGATTCCCTGCACGACTCCATCGTGTCCTATCTCGGGCGACTCTCACGAAGCGAGATGCGTCCCCGGGAGTCCGAGCTGCTGCACGACTATCTCGAAGTCGCGAACCACTTCGAGGCAATGGCCGACATCGTCGAGACCAA
>Ga0224508_10000465_pt1 | contig 40346 bp, 31 predicted proteins | sample SF_Jan12_sed_USG_4_FD_170157 | JGI IMG/M metagenome (GOLD analysis project Ga0224508, IMG submission 170157) | Sediment microbial communities from San Francisco Bay, California, United States - SF_Jan12_sed_USGS_21 | ecosystem: Environmental > Aquatic > Marine > Sediment | place: USA... | reverse complement strand
CTAAGAGTCTTCGGTCAATCTCCGATAGGTCTTGAGGTACCGGAGCGCCGCCTTTCGATCGCCGGACTGCTCGAGCAGCCGTGCGAGATTGAAATACGCGTCGGCGTACTCCGGATCGGCGCGGACCGTATCGCGGTAAGCTTCGACCGCCTCCCGTCGACGTCCTAGGTCTTCGAGCACGACGGCGAGATTGAACAGTGCGGTCGAGTCGTCTCCGCGGTCCGCTAGGGCCAGACGATAATGTTTTTCCGCGGCCTCCCACTCACACGCCTCGTGGAGCATGCGGCCAAGGTTGATGCGCGCATCGACGTGACGTGGGTTCAGTTCCAGTGCGCGTCGATAGGCCTCCCTCGATTGCTCGGGCGCTCCATGCTCGAGTTCGCCACCGAGCCGGAACCAGTCCTCCGCATCGAGGCTCGAACTCACGTTTTCGGTGGGTTCGACGATCGGTTGCCTCCGAGCTCCCTCGCTCCCTTCATCGTCGAACGTGAGTAAGGTCTGACCCGACTCCGGTTGCCAAACGTGGCCCGAGCGTTGGACCACGATGCGGTTACCGTGGGCGGAGATCTGGACCGACGAGAGCGAACCGTCCTCCGGAAGCTGTTGCTTGAGACGGCTCAACGCGTTGCGCACTCTTTGTGGAGGGATACGTTGGCTCAACAATCCCTTGGCGGTGCGCAACAAAACCAGATCCTGGAAGTCAAAGCGATATTCCCCACGATCGCCGCGGCGAGGATCGACCAGCCCGGAACGAGCGTAGGAACGGACCTGTCCCACGGACAGGTCGAGCATACGGGCGACGTCTTTGACGCTGTAGCCGTTCATCCCGCAGGCCAGGGTATCAGGTTTTGTGTCCTAGCCTTTTGAGCGAGATCGTTTCTTCGCGGCGGCTCGCGGCGCACGTTTGGCGGGCTTGCGACCGGACTCGCTCTTTTGCGCCAGACTGGCCTTGAGGGCTTCCATCAAGTCAATTACCTGGGCCTTGGGTTCTTCGGCCGGGGCCTCGGTGATTTCCTTACCCTGGACTTTTTGCTCGATCAGTTTGAGCGTGCGTGCGCGGACCTCGTCGTCGTACTGTTCCGGTTTGAACTCGTCGGAGATCCCCTGCTCGACGATCTGGAGCGCCAGTTCGAGTTCGGCGGATTTCACCGCCGCATCCCCGAGCGGCACCTCGCCGATGGAGCGGATCTCGTCCGCGTAGCGAAGCTGTTGCATCACCAGCCCATCCTCGAACGGCCGGACCAGGACCAGGTACATCTTGCCGCGGGCGGCGTACTTGGCCAGCGCCGAACGCCCGCTCTTGCGCAGCGCGCGGGAGAGCAGTTTGAACGCCCGATCTCCCCCCTTGTCCGGGCCAAGGTAGTAGGACTTTTCGAAGTAGATCGGGTCGACGGTCGAAGTCGGGATGAACTCGGTGATGTCGATCGACTGCGTCGCCTTTTCCTGGAGCGTCTTGAGTTCTTCTTCATTGAAGAGCACGTACTGCCCCTTCGAGAACTCGTAGCCCTTGACCATTTCCTTGCGCGAGACTTCCTCGTCATCCTTCGGGCAGAAGTACTTCTGCTTGAGTCGCGTGCCACACTTGTCGTGCAGCATGTTGAAACGAATCCCGGTGGAGGACTCTCCGGAGGAATAGACTTTCGTCGGGATCGAGACCAACCCGAACGAAATCGTGACAGATGCTATGGCTCGTGCGCTCATGGCGGCGGATCGTAACATAAGGCCCTGATCGACCGGTGGCAATTGGCGAAGGTAAAACAAAAGTAGGAAATGGGCAAAAAGAAAAGCAAAACGGGGCGGGGAAAACCGGACGGACTCGAAACCTACCGGGCTAAGCGCGCGGCGGGCAAGACGCACGAGCCATTCGGAAGTGGGCTACCTCGCCCGCGATTGTTCGTGATCCAGAAACACGACGCGTCGCATCTGCACTACGACCTGCGCTTGGAAATGGAAGGGGTGCTGCAGTCGTGGGCCGTACCCAAGGGGCCGAGCCTGGACCCCGAGACAAAACGGCTCGCCATGCTGGTCGAGCAGCACCCGATGGAATATGCCGATTTTGAGGGCATCATCCCCGAGGGAGAATATGGTGCGGGCGCGGTTGTGCTGTGGGACCGTGGCCGCTGGGAACCGATCGGGCACACGCCCGAAGACGGTCTCCGCGACGGCAAGCTGTTGTTCGACCTCTACGGCCACAAACTACAGGGCCGGTGGACGCTGTTCCGCCTCAAGAAGGCCACCGAATGGCTGATGGTCAAGAAACCCGACGCCTACGCCGACCCGGCCAAGGAACTTGACGAAGGCTCGATCCTGTCCGGTTTGACGGTCCAGGAGCTCAAGGCGGGGGTCGACCCGGCTGAGCGTATCCGCAAGAAGCTGGCGCGATCGAAGATCCCCAAAGGCGAATGCCGGATTCAGGGAGCCGAGCTGATGCTGGCGCAATCCGAGCCGGAACCGTTTAGCCGAAAGGGCTGGTTGTTCGAACTCAAGTATGACGGTTTTCGCTTACTCTGTGCGCGCGACGAAGGCCGGCCACGGCTGCGGTATCGCCGCGGATCGGACGCGACTTCAGTCTTTCCGGAAATCGCGGCGGCGATCAAGAAACTTCCCTACGAGTCGTTCCTGATCGACGGCGAGGTCGTCGTTACCGATGAATCCGGACACCCGAGCTTCTCCAATCTGCAGAAACGCGTGCACCTGGCCCGGCCGCGGGACATCGCACGCGCAACGGTCGAACGGCCCGCGCTGCTCTACGCCTTCGACTTGTTGGCTCTCGAGGGTTACGACCTGCGCACACTCCCGTTGAGCAAGCGCAAAAAATGGTTACGCGAAATTCTCCCCGTATCGGGCTCGGTGCGGTACTCCGACCATATCGACGAACAGGGCGTCGCCATGTTCGAGCAAGTCCGCGAGATGGGGCTCGAGGGGATCATGGCCAAGCGCGCCGCCTCGACCTACCAGGGCGGCCGTTCCGGTGACTGGCTCAAGATGCGCAGCGACTTGACAGGTTCGTTCGCGATTGTGGGGTACACGCTTCCGAAGCGCGGGCGCGCGGGGTTGGGGGCGCTGCACGTCGCGATCCACGACGGCAGCGGTTTGCGCTATGCCGGTCGCGTCGGGACCGGATTCGACGATAAAGCCCTCAAAGAACTGCGCGACGATCTCGATGCGTTGCACATCGCGAAGTCGCCGTGCGACGGCGAGGCCCCGACCGATGCCGATCACCGTTGGGCCAAACCCGAGTTGATCTGCGATGTGCGATACAAGCAGTGGACGAGCGCCGGACACCTCCGTCATCCCGTGTTTCTCGGATTGCGCGACGATCTCGCTCCCGAGGATTGCGTCGCGCCCGATCTCGACAGACCCGAGGAGCCTCCGCCGCCGCCCGCTCCCGCAGAACCGGAGCGGCGCGTCAGCCTGACCAACCTCGACAAGGTGTTCTGGCCCGAGGAGGGCTACACCAAGGGCGACCTGATCGAGTACTACCGTGGCATCTCGCCGTGGCTACTCCCGTACCTGGCCAACCGCCCGGTCGTCCTGACACGTTACCCCGACGGAATCGAGGGTAAGAACTTCTATCAAAAGGATGCGCCGGACTGGACGCCGGAGTGGGTTCGCACCGAATCGATCTGGAGCGAGAGCACGCAGAAGGATATCCGCTACTTCGTCTGCGAGGATGAGGAAAGCCTCCTTTACCTGGCGAACCTGGGCGCGATCCCGTTGCACCTGTGGTCGTCGCGAGCGTCGAGTTTGCCGCAACCGGACTGGTGCATCCTCGACCTCGACCCCAAGGAAGCCCCATTCGAACATGTGGTCAAGATCGCGCGGGCGATCCGCGAACTGTGCGACGAGATCGAAATGCCGTGTTTCGTCAAGACCAGCGGATCGACGGGGCTTCACGTCTTGCTGCCGCTGGGGCAACAATGCACCTACGATCAGTCGCGGGCCATGGGTGAATTGCTGGCACGCATTATCGTCAACGAACTTCCCGAAATTGCGACCGTGATCCGCTCGCCGTCGCGGCGCGGCGGCAAGGTCTATATCGACTTCCTGCAAAATCGGCACGGCCAGCTACTGGTGTCGCCTTTCTGCGTTCGCCCGCTTCCCAAGGCTCCGGTCTCGGCCCCGCTTTCGTGGAAGGAAGTCAACCGCGGCTTACACATCGACCGATTCACGATCGACAACGTCCTCAAACGGATGCGCCGGCTCAAGGAAGACCCGCTGCGGCCGGTCCTCGACCTGACGCCGGACTTGCTCGGCGTCCTGCAAAAACTCCACGCCATGCTCTGATCCCTGGATCTAAGCAGAAGAAAGCGCCGAGTTGAAACCTTTGTACGAATTCGTTACGGCTCCGACGAATTTCGGGCTTGCGGGTCTTCGGAAACAGCGTACTGTGAAAACCATGATGAACAATAACGAACACAATGGACCCGGTAGACTGTCACTCATCCCGTTTGCTCTGGCCCTGATCTTGATTTTCTCTGCGATGACATCGTGCGCCAACGATGGTGTGTCAGGGATTGGGACGGTTCAGGTTTTCCTCACGGATGCACCGCTCGACCTCAGCACGGTCAGCGCGGTCAACGTAACGGTCACGGAACTGTCGCTCAAGACGGCCGCGGACGAAAACGGCAACACGGAAAAACTGTCGCTGGTCGGCGGCGAACCGTGGGTCGTCAACCTGCTCGACTACCAAGACGGCAACAGCGTCTTGATGGCCTCCGGGGACGTTCCTTCGGGCGACTACTCCCGTATCCGGTTCGTGGTATCCGCGGCCGAACTCGTGATGGACGATGACGGCGATCCGGAGACCCCCGATGTCGTCGAACCGATCTTCAACCCCTCGGGTAAGGTCGATATCCCGGTGGCGTTCCTCGTATCCGCGGGAATGGATATGTCGATCACACTCGATTTCGACGCCGAACTGTCGGTCCAGGTCAACGAGACGGGTGGGCAGCACCCTTACATCCTGCGCCCGTGATCAACCTGATCGACGTCAAATAACCCTCCTCCCCTTGCTGGGACCATGTATCGCCTAATCGTTCTTGTCTTCCTGTCGACTGCCGCCGCTTTCGCGCAGGAGGCGCCCGCCAAACTCTGCGATACCGACAAACATCATCAATTCGATTTCTGGGTCGGCCATTGGGACGTTCACAACGCAGCCGGCAAGCATGCCGGCGAGAACGAGATCGGCGCACACACGTGCATGTTATTCGAACGGTGGAAGGGCGATTCGGGCAGTCGCGGGATGAGCCTCAACTTCGTCGACCCTGCGAGCGGTCAATGGACCCAGGACTGGGTCGACAACGGAGGAGGCCGGATCCTGATCCGCGGCGGCTGGAGCGAGGGCGCCATGCGGCTCAGCGGCGAGCACACACTTCCCAACGGAACGAAACGTCCCTTTCGAGGAACCTGGACACCGCTCGAGGACGGACGTGTGCGCCAGCACTTCGAAGAAATCCAGGACGAAGAGACGGGCTGGGCAACCTGGTTTGACGGCTACTACACGAAGCGAAAGAACTGAGCGAGGGTACTAGATTTCGGCAAGCGCACGATCCAGCGCGCCGATCAGGTCGTCCGCATGCTCGAGCCCGACGGACAGGCGTACCAAACCATCGGTGATCCCGACGCGCGCGCGTTCGGCAGGATCGACGGCGGCGTGGGTCATCGTCGCCGGGTGCGTTACCAGCGACTCCAGCGAACCGAGGTTTTCGGCCAGCGTCCATAACTTGACGGTGTCCATCAACTTCTTTCCCGCCGAGGCGCCACCGGCGACCTCGAACCACAGCATCGCGCCGAAACCGGTCGCCTGCCGTTTGGCCAATTCGTGCTGCGGGAAAGACTCGAGCCCCGGATAACAGACGGTTTCGGCCTTGGAATGCCCCTCGAGGTAGCGCGCGACCTTCATTGCATTCTCGCACTGATGATCCATGCGGATCGAGAGCGTCTTGAGGCCCTGGAGGGTCAGCCACGCGACCTGGGGCGACATGATCGTGCCGTTCGACCCCAGGATGAAACGGAGCTTCTCGTCGAGTTCGGCGGTTTTCGCGACGACGGCTCCGCCGACCGTCGCATTGTGGCCATCGAAATACTTGGTCGTGCTGTGGATCGACAGGTCGGCGCCAAGCTCGAGTGGGCGCTGGTAGTACGGTGTGAGGAACGTGTTGTCCACCGCGTGCAGGATGCCGTGCCCCTTTGCCACCTCCGAAACCGCCGCGATGTCGGTAAGTTTGAGCGTGGGATTGGCCGGCGTTTCGGTGAGGATCAGCGTCGTGTTTTTTCGGATCGCCCGTTCTATTTTTTGCGCTTTCGAAGAATCCGCGAAGGTCACCTCGACGCCGAAACGGTTGAACACCTGGGTGCACAGCCGGTAGGTCCCACCGTACGCGACATCGGAGACCACGATGTGATCGCCGGCATTGAGCAGTGCCAGCATCGTTGCCTGAATTGCCGCCATACCGGTGGAAAAACAGGTTGTATCGTGGCCGCCCGCGAGCGACGTGATCTTGCGTTCGAGCGTACGCACCGTCGGGTTGCCGGTGCGGGAATACGAGTAACCCTTCGAGAGATATTCGTCGACCGAAGGCTGAACGTAGGTTGTAGTTTGGTAAATCGGTGTGAGGATCGATCCTGTTTTGGGGTCGATCTCGATACCTGCGTGGATCTGCTTGGTCGAAAAGCGCATCCCTGGGCTCCTTGGTGGTTTCTTGGATGGCCGGGGATCATAGCGCACGCCCGGCCGGAGCCGCGAACCTGGTAGGATGCCCGGCACCCCCTCCGGAAGGAGACATCCCGTAATGCGACGATTCGAAACCGTTTTCCTCCTGTTGATCTTTGTGATCGCATGCGGTGGCACGTACGACGACGCCCCGGCAGACGTCGACCCCCCGATAGCCGCAATCGTCCCCCATGAACTCGAACGTCACGGCGACGTACGAGTGGACAACTATTACTGGCTCAACCAACGCGATGACCCGGATGTGCTGGCCTACCTGAATGCCGAGAACGAGTACACCGAAGCAATGACCGCGCACACGGCTTCTCTCCAGAGAACGTTGGTCGACGAATTCACCGAGCGGATCAAGCAAGACGACGAAACGGTCCCGGTCAAGAAAGACGACTATTTTTACTACTCGCGAACGGAAGATGGAAAAGACTATCGGATTTACGCGCGAAAGAACGGTTCGCTCGAGAGCCAGGAAGAGATCCTGATTGACGTCAACGAACTGGCCGCCGGGCATGAGGGCTATTTCCGGGTCTCGGGGTTGGAGACGACGGACGATCACAACATGCTGGCCTATGGCGTGGATGACGTCGGTCGTAGGATCTACACGATCCACTTCAAAGACTTGACGACGGGTGAAACCCGCGCCGAGACGATCGAGAACGTGACGAGCAACCTGGCCTGGGCCAACGATCACAAGACACTGTTCTACACACGCCAGGATCCAGGCACGTTGCGTTTCTTTCAGATCTGGAAGCACAAGCTCGGAACCGCGGCGGCCGACGACGAGATGGTTTATCAGGAGGACGACGACACGTTCAACTGCGGTGTCGGCAAGACCAGGTCGAAACGTTACATCATGATCGGCTGTTCGCAGACGCTGGCCAACGAGTACCGTTATCTCGACGCCGACCGCCCGGATTCCGGATTTGAGGTGTTCCTCCCTCGTGAGCGCGGTCACGAATACGATCTCGACCACTTCGGCGAGCACTTTTATGTCCGTACGAACGACCAGGCGGAGAATTTCCGGCTGATGAAAACGCCGGTCGGCAAGAACTCGATGCAAAACTGGACCGAGGTGATCCCTGCACGAGACGACGTGTACCTGTCCGGTTTCGAGATCTTTCGCGATCATCTCGTCGTGACCGAGCGCGAGGCGGGCTTACTCCAGATGCGTATCCGGCCCTGGGACGGGAGCGAGGAACATTACCTCGACTTCGGCGAACCGGCTTACCTGGCGTTCCCACGCAACAACGAGGACTTCAACACCTCGATCCTGCGCTATCACTACGAATCGTTGACCACACCGGACTCGATCTACGACTACGACATGAACACGCGAGAGAAGACGCTACAGAAGGAAGACGAGGTCCTGGGCGGTTTCGACAAGGGCGATTACGTGGCCAGCCGGATCTACGCTCCCGCACGGGACGGCGAACGGATCCCGATCTCGCTCGTCCATCGTAAGGGGGTCGAACTGGACGGCAACAACCCGTTGTTGCTTGGCGGTTACGGGTCCTACGGCAGTAGCCGCGATGCGAATTTCAGCGCCTTCCGAATCAGCCTGCTCGATCGAGGGATGATCTATGCCATCGCGCACATCCGCGGTGGCCAGGAAATGGGCCGGCGTTGGTACGAGGACGGCAAACTCCTCAAGAAAATGAACACGTTCACCGACTTCATCGACTGCGGGCAGCACCTTGTGGACCAGAAGTACACAGACCCGGACCATCTGGTGGCCCAGGGCGGTAGCGCCGGTGGTTTGCTGATCGGCGCGGTGGTCAACATCGCACCCGAACTGTTCGCGGCCGCGCATGCTGCGGTCCCGTTCGTCGATGTCGTGACCACGATGTTGGACGACAGCATCCCGCTGACGACCAGTGAATTCGACGAGTGGGGCGATCCCAAGGTCAAGGAGTACTACGACTACATGATGTCGTACTCGCCCTACGACAACGTCAGCGAGCAGGCTTACCCGGCGCTGCTTGTCACGACCGGGCTCCACGACTCCCAGGTGCAGTACTTCGAACCGGCCAAATGGGTCGCTCGGCTGCGGGCGATGAAGACCGGGGGTGCGCCGCTCCTACTGGAAACCGAAATGGAAGCCGGCCACGGCGGAGCCTCGGCGCGCACTAAACGGTACGAGGAGACGGCCTTCGAGTACGCGTTCCTGCTCGATCAAGCGGGCATCCGTAAGTGATCACTCGCGTTTCGCATGCAGGTCGAAGCAGCGCAACTTATCGGCTCCGCGGACAAACAGCAGGCCGTTGACGAGGACCGGTGGATTCCACGCCGGGTAAGTGACAAGCGGCTCGGTCGCGCTGACCTCCGTATAGCCGGCGGGTGTGGCCTCGACGACGAATAGACGGCCGCGCTCGCCGAGCACGATCAGGTGGCCCTGGACGTGGATCATCGTGACCCGCCCCAGACCGGGTTTGCTCCACGCCACCTTGCCGTCATCGAAGTCGATCGCGCGAAGCTCGGCATCGCCGCTGTTCCGTCCGCTGCAGCCGTAAATCGTGCCGTCATGCAGGATCGGCGTGGCCCAATGCGAAGCCAGGCTCTTGTCTCGCGGCGGGTCTTTGCGAACCAGTGTGTAACCACCCGGTTTCACGCGAATCAACGCGCTCCCGGGTCCGTACGTTTCACTGATCAACACGCGATCCCCAGCGACCACGGGATTGGCCGCATTCACACTCTCGAGAACCTTGCTACGCCATGGAAAGTGAAAGTCGATCTTGCCGTTTTTTGGGTCGAAGCCGAACAAGCCGCCGCGTGCGAACATGAGACCCCAGCGCCGGCCCTCGATCGTGGTCAGGACCGGACTCGCGTAGCTCGCCAGGTCGTCGCCCGTTGCGTAGCGGACTTCGCCCGTTTTCTTGTCGAACGCCACGATCGCCGTACCTGCACTCTTCACGTCGCCCGATTGAATCCCCGGAGAATCGTCCGGGCTACCTCCGACCATCGCGATCAGCAAGTCTCCCTCGATGATCGGTGTCGACCCGACGCCGAAGAAATTCTGCACCACGCCGAACTTCTTCACCGTATCGACCTCCCACAACAATTTGCCGTCCTTGACCGCGTGGCAGCGGAGTTTCCCCTCCACGCCGTAGGTGTAGATGCGGTCACCGTCGATCACCGGGGTTCCGCGCGGACCGGTGCTGTAACCGTAGAGGTCCTCGTAGTCGGTCGGGTACTCCTGTCGCCAGATTTCCTTTCCGGTGGCGGCCACGCGGCAGGTCAAACGCGCCCGGTCTTCGCGGCGATCGAACTCGAACAGCTTGCCGTCGGCGATCGCCGGCATGGTGTAACCGTCACCGACCTCGATCTCCCAGACCAGCGGCGGACCGGTCGCGGGCCACGCAAGGTCAAGTCCGGTCTCGGTGGATTTGCCGTCCCCGGACGGACCGAGGAAACGCGGCCAATCCCCGGCGAGCGCGGGCAAGACGAACAGACAACAGACGATCGCAATCCATGAGTCGCGGACGGTGATGCGGTGCATGCGAACTCCCCTCGTAGCCGCAAACCGTTCAGCGGTGGCCGGCATTCCCTGAATGCACGTCGTGACCCAGAGGGGTCGGCGTGGTCGCAACGACGTCGAACGCCGCCCGCCCCTCGGTCAGCTGCAGGACCGAATCCAGCGGTGGATCAATCCAGCGGTCGATCCGGCCGGTCACCGGCCAGAAAACTTCGATGAATTCTATTCCAGAAGCGTCGGACAACCCGATCTCCTGCTGCAGGCTCGACGAACCAAAACTGCCGCCCGTCGTGACCACCCTGTGGATTTCACGGCCCGTCCCGTTGCCGAAGCGTGCGACGACCTTGATGCGAGCCCCGACGCCACCGCGGTTCGACGTTGTCCCGACGAGCCGTAACGTGATCCAGCGAGCTTCGCTGGGATTCTCGAACAGGATGTTCTGGTACACGTCTCCACTGTAGGCGCCACCCATCACCGCGTAAACATCCTCGTCGCCGTCGTTGTCGATGTCGCCAAAGGCGATCCCGTGACCTTTTTGCAGGTTGCCCATCCCGGCGGCGGCGGTCACGTCGAGGAATCGTCGGCCACCTTCGTTGCGCAACATGACGTTGGGGACAAGCGTCCCCAACGCCGGTTCCCCGGTGCCGAGGTACATGTCGAGCCAGCCGTCATTGTCGATGTCGCCGAAGTTGGCACCCATCGCGAGCAACACACGATCGACCCCGGCCGCTGCGCTGACGTCTTCGAACGTGCCGTCGCCGTTGTTCCGGTAGAGTTTGCTGCGTTCCGATTCGATGGGTATCCCGAGATAGTCGGCAGCCACCTGGTGCAGGGCGCTGCCATCAAACTCGGCGAACGTCGCAACCATCAAGTCGAGCCAACCGTCGTTGTCATAATCGAAAAACCAGGTGGGGAAGCTCTTGATCGGGTGGGTAACTCCGGCGAGCTCGCCGACTTCCGAGAAACCCCAGTCGCCCCGGTCCCCCGGACCGTCGTTATGGAACAGCAGATTCGTGTCCCCGATCCTCGACAGGTACAGGTCCGGACGACCGTCGTTGTCGTAGTCGCCCCACACTGCGCCTTTGACGAACCCTGTGTGATCCAGACCCGCCGACACGGCCACATCGGTGAACGTGCCATCGCCGTTGTTGTGCCACAGCTCGCACGGACGCGGCCTCGCGCGGGTCTCGTTGCCCACGAACAGGTCGAGCCAACCATCGTTGTCGTAGTCGCCCCAGCTGGCGGAGTGCGATGGGTTCATGCGCAAAAGCCCGGCTGCCGCCGTCACGTCCTCGAAGGTGCCATCGCCGTTGTTGCGCAACAGTGAATTGGGGTAATTCCCGAAGGAGCCGAGCCAGGCGCCCCGCAGGATGTAGAGATCGAGATCGCCGTCGTTGTCATAATCGGCGTGATTCAGATTGAGGCCGCCGTTGAGACCCGCCAGAAGCGCCTCTTCCGTGCGGTCCTCGAAGGTTCCGTCGCCACGGGCAGCAAAGAACTTGAGTGGATCGTGCACGCCCCATGAGGAGGCGACGATGTCCGGTAGACCGTCCGCGTTGAAATCGTCGAGCGCGGCGCCACCGGACAACGCCACGTGAGAGAGTCCCGCCGCCGGTGCCGCGTCCTGGAGGCGAGCGGTGTCGGCCTCGCCGTCGTAGACGTCGGGCGGAATACGGTGATGGGCGGGAACTCCTTCGGGGTACTCCCCGAGCGTCTGGTAGGCCAAATTGAGGAGCCAACGAAACTCGAGGTTATCCGGTTCGGCTTCAAGGAGTCGGTTGTAACTCTCGATGGCCGCCCGCGAGCCTCGATCACGTTGGTGAACGCCGTCGCCCCCAATCGGCAGCAGACACGATTCGATCGTGTGCCGGAGGATGCAATTTTCCTGTTCGCCCAACCTCAGGTAGGCAAGACCTCGTAGCCGCTCCAGCGTCAGCCGGTTTTTTTCGGTGAACGAGCCCGCGGACTCGAGCATCTCGACGACTCGATCGATCTGTGCGATCGCTTCCTCGGTTCGTCCGGCGCGCAACAACTGAACCGATAACGTGTTGGCGTGCTCGATCATCGCGATCCCAAAACGCGGCCGCGAGGCTTCGAGCAACGTGACATATTCGTCGTTGCGGTAGACCGCGCTTGTTTCGTTGAGGTCGGCGGCCAGGTCGTGGAGCATTTCGGCCATCCGGATCGTGCTGTCGGGCCGCTGGTCCTCGGGAGCTTCGTCCTGCCCCGGCGATTGATCGGCGGGTTGATCGGAACAGGCGGTGAGCAGGAATACCGAGGCCAGCAAGATCATGGGTTTCATCCGCGAATCTCTCCGGCCACGCGGCAAGCGCCCGCGCGGCGCGGGTCGCCCGCACCCTCGAAACTCGAGCCCCGCCGCTGGACGGTGTGCGCCCCGCCGAAGAACAGGTTGATCCCGTCCCAGACTTCGTTTTCAGGGTAGCGCTCGACAATACGTTCGACTTGCGCCGTTTCGTAACCGCCCTCGACGCTGAGCCGGCGGTTTTCGAGAAAGATCCGTGGGCGCACGACGGCTTCCTCCACGTGCGTGGAGTAGTCGATCAAGTTGAGCACGACGTGAAGGATCGCAGTGCGGATGCGTTTGGAGCCGCCGGAACCGGTCGCCACGAGCCTACCATCGGGGAACAGAAGCATGCTCGGCGCCATCATCGATGTCATTCGATCATTCAACGGCCAGCGATGGAACCCTTGCGGGACGAGGTCTTCCTCTCCAAGCATGTTGTTCAGCATCAGTCCTGCCCCGGGCACGATCTCGCCGCAACCTTCACCGTTCGAAAACGACAACGTCGCGACATTGTCGTCGGTATCGATGACGGACAAACTGGTCGTTCCGCGCAGTGCGGCGGCACGGCCCTTGATCTGTTGCCGATACCGTTCGAGCAATTCATCATCGAGCAACGACTCCGCATCGATATGCGACGAATCGCCGACGAGCGCTTCCACACGCGCGCGATCCGAAAGCTCGAGTGCCGCGGCGACGATTCCCATCTGTTCGGCCGACCCGAACGGGATCGCTCCGAGATCGCGTACGGCTTCGAGTAACTTGAGCGCGAAGACGATCAACAGCCCCCCGGAAGAGGGTGGCGGGGTGGTGAGCATGCGCACCCCCCGATATTCGGCGGCAAGCGGTTTGTGCCGGTCGACCCGGTAATTCTCCAGGTCAGCGAGCGTCAGCGACCCTCCGCCCTCGCGGCATTGGCGGTCGATGGCCTGGGCGATTTCTCCGCGGTAGAACAGGTCGTCGCCCTCCAGTGCCAGTACCTCGAGCGTATCGGCCAGCTGCGGCTGACGATGCCGCTCGCCCTCACCGATCAACCTCGACGGATCCTTGGGGCTCGAGTAGATCGCGCGCGCCGCCTCGGTTGCCATGAAGATGGATTCCACGACCCCGAAAATGTAGCCGTGCAACGCGGTGACCAGGACACCGTTTTTCGCGATCGCGATCGCGGGAGCGACGACGTCACGGATAGGCATCGAGCCCAGTTCGCGATGGATCTCGAACAACCCGCGCACGATGCCCGGCGTCGCAATCGAGCCGAGGCCGATCTGGAACGCCTGCCGCGCGGTGCCGAAGTCACAGAACACCTCGCGGAAGTCGCTCTGTTCGTCGCTGCGTTTCCGCGGGGTGTGGACAAAGAAGTCGTACGCGATCGGCGCGCCTCGACCGGGACGGGCGAGCAGGTAGCCGCCACCCCCTAGTGAGCACAGCATCGGCTCGGTCGCGCAGGCGACGCACATACCGGCCAGCGCCGCGTCGAACGCGTTCCCACCGGCCAAGAGGATCTCCTCTGCCGCATGAGCCGTCTCCGTGTGGCCTGCCGCCACCACTCCCTTGGCCGCCATCGTTACCCTCGGAAAAGTCGTTCGATCGGGGCATACTACTGCGGGACGGCCGCGGTTGGTGACCTACCGGGGCGCGACCTATGTTCAGGACGGGGGACAGGAGTCGGGATATGTCCGTGCGCAGACTCAGCTGGCATCTCGGTCTTTCGGTGTGGATTCTCGTTTCGCCGGCCGCCATCGCCGGCAAGGTCAAGGCACAGGTCTTCGAAACGGATCTCGAACAGCATTTCACTGCCGCCAAGGGCAGCTCCGTCTCCATCGAGAACTTGCTGGGCGAAATCCATGTGTTGCCTCAGCCCAAGGGACGGGACGTCCGCATCCGCGCGCACGTGGTCAGCGAAGCGGCCGATGCCGCCGAGGCGCGGCGACTGGCGGAGGAGGTCCAACTCGTACGCGGCAACGAAGACGGCACCGTGACCTGGTCGGTCACTTTTCCCGAGGCCGAGCTCTTCCGTATGCCAAAGGATGGTGTCGCCCGTGTGTACGCGAAATGGCTCGCCCCACTCGTCAAGCGCAAGATGGTCTCAACGCGTTACCAGGGTCGCGAGGTGGAAGTCGGCAGCGCCCGCGGTGCGACTGCCTTGTCGGTCGTGCTCACCGTCGAGGTTCCGATGGATCTGAATCTAACGGCCTACCAACACGTGGGCACTCTTGAATGCAACGGCGTCCGCGGTAGCGTCGCGTTACAGGTCAAGGAAGGCGAGCTGCATGCCGGCCGTATGTTCGGTGAGCTTCGCGTGACGACCGAAGGCGCCTCGGCGCGGGTTTCGAATTTTAACGGCGACACACTGAGCGTCGAAACCGGAAACGGAAACATCGAAGTTCTAGGGGTTCGTTCGGACATGGTGCGGATCGAATCTGCTCGAGGTGCCGTCCACGTCGATCAGGTCGAAACCGTGAGACTGCAGGCGTCGACCGAAAGCGGGAAGATGATTCTCCAGGGCCTCGAGCCGGAATCAATGGAAGTATCGAGTGGAACGGGCGATCTCGATCTTACGACCGAACTGAAGCGTACCCAAGACGCTTCGATACGTTCGACGAGCGGCAACGTGACGGTACGGCTCGGCACGTTCGCCCCATTTCAACTTGAAGCGAAGTCGACGACGGGTGTGGTCAAGGGCAACGGGGTCAACGTCGAAATCGATCAGCTGGAAAAGCACAGCGCGAGGCTGACGCGTGGCAGCGGCGGTGCCAACTTGAGAGTGGAATCGGAGAGCGGGCGGGTCGTGATTCAACCGTTGTAGACAACGAGATCTAGATGTCGGGCTTGATGTCCATGACCTCGCCGGCGGTGGGGGCGGGTTCTTCCTCCGACTCGGGGAGTTCGCCGATCTCGGCGACGGCAGCCGCAAAGAACGTCGCGTCGAAGTCGCCGCTGTTTGTGCGGAGCGCATTGATCAATCCGTCCACTTCAGTCTCGCAATCTTCTTTCTCGAGTTCGCCGGCGACACAGTGCGGGTGCACGTGGATCGGCGCCACACGAACCTGATTGCCGAAGTAGACTCCGCGGCCGAGAGCCACCCGAACGCTCCCTTTCTCCATCGTCTCATGACAGTGCTTGCACTTCGCGCGACCGGACGGGTCGATCTGCATGTGCGGGAGGTCTTTCTTTGCCTGACGTTTTTCTTCAGATTTCTGCTGTTCCTTTGCGAGGGTCTCCAGACCCGGGACTTTGGCCGGTACCTCCTTCGCGTTATTCCACGCCTCCTCGCGATAAGCCTCCTGCACGTGTTCGAATTGGCGGCGCGCGGCGCACTTCAGGTGGTGCCACATGTATCCGATGCCGTAGGGGCCCTCGATCAGGATCCCCAACCGCAACCCACCCTTGTCGATCTTGCGGCGACAGGTCTTGCAGCGCGAGCGGCTGGAACGCGCGCCCTCGATCACATAAGTGGGAAGCTGTTCCTCGGTCGGCGGCTGTTGTTCTTGCTCGTCGCTCATCGGCGGTTCCCCCTCGATTCCAGCGCCAATATACCCCGCAGACGGAGACGGAGAAAACCCGCGCCCGGTCAGGCCGGACGGAGGGCGCCGGTCTTGACCCAGTGGGCGTAAAGACGACGAATTCGGTATGCATCCGAAGCGATGGCCACCTCGCACTTCTCCGCGGTGGTCCCGCTCGATGCCTTGACCCAGACCGAGCGCATGAACGTCAGATCGCCCTCGCCTTCGCACGACGTCGGTTTGACATCGCCGGCCGTCAGGGTGGCGTCGTCGGGAACGACCGTTCGCGCCACAGTGAACTCGTCGTGGCGCCGGAGCGCCTCGAGGATCGCCGGCATCAGCTCGATCGGCTGGCCCTCGCAACTCTCGACTTGACCCCTCATGAACGCAAACGTACCGGGGGTCGGCTTCTCGAACAGTTGATAAAACGCCGGCTCCCCGCTCAACGAAGCGGTCGCGCATCCGAGCAATTGTCGATGATCGAGTTGAAGCGTTGCGAAGGTCTTGCCCGCGCGGTCGATGAGCGTCAGTTTTCCGCTGCGTTTGGAATCGCACAGGTTGCCCAACAGGTTGGGTAAACTGAACAAATCGATGTCGCCGCTCAGGTTCGTCCCCTCGAACTCCGCAGGGGCCTTCACCCGGCTGAACCCCTCCAGTACGTCGGAGGCATGCGCCGCTAAGTCGTGATTGGGAAAACGTTCGACGATCTGCTCCATCAACGACTGCACACGGGGGCTCGGTGTGGCGCCCAGCGCACGGACCAGACCGATCAGATGTGAGGATTTTTTTTGCACCATGAAACCGAGGACGCGTGTGGGCAGTCTCCTGCGCAACGCGCGGATGAGGCGATCGACGAGTTCCTTGTCCACGGATAGGTCGCATGAGCCGAGTTGGGTGAGACGAGACATCGTGTCACCCAGCGCTCGCCGGCGGCTGAACCCGTGGGCCACGACCGCGCGCATCGCACTGACGGTGCCGTATGCTCCAAGCGCCGCCACCGTGCGATCGAGCAACGCCACGAGCTGGCCATGAGCCATGATCGTGTCGTCCGTTCCGCTCATCACGGCCTCGATTTGATCCAGGCGCTGGGTAAGTGTGCGTTCGGCGCGGTCGTGTTTCCACGCAGCCAGGGCGTCCACCGCTTCACGGATCACGATCGGAGGTTGGTCGAGTTCGGAGGACCGCACCAGCAAGTCGAGTTCCTTCTTCCCGTTATCGGATCGTTCGATGCGGCGCAGCAGAAAGATCAGGTTTCGTTGGAAGTAACCGTGCGGGTCGTTCGTTAGATCGCCGCAGAACATCCCGAACCGGTCCAGCACCTCGGACCTTGCCGTCTCGCCGTAAACCTCGAGCAAGGCGAGTTGAAGTAGACGACGATCGCGCGATGCTTCGCTCCGTAATGCCCTGAGCAGCACTTCCGGGGAAAACGCGGGGAAGAACTCGAGGATCGTTCGGAGAACCGGGAAACGTAGGGACTGTCGAGAGAGCTCGTGCAAGCGCTGAATCGCGACCGCCTCGTAACCATGCTGTTTGAACGATTCGATGACGTTGGCGTCGAGTTTTTTTTCGTCGATGATGCGGTTGGCGAGCTTGAACATCGTCTGCGCCTGGACGAAGTTTCCAGCGTTGAATTGTTCGATCGCCGCATACAACATCTCGACGAGCCGGTTAGCCGCTGCCGCGGGATCGTTGGTCGTCGAAATCAACCGGTACATCGCTTCGACCGCGCGGTTGGGCGGCGGATCGACACCGGCGGGAAGATCCCAGCCCGGCAAGCCGGCTCCGAGCGAGCGGAAAACGTCTCCAGGTTCGACCTCGAAGCCCAGTTCTCGCAGGCGCTTCACGTGTTTGTCGAATTCAGCGCCGTTGCTCGCGTTGAACGCGGCCAGGTTCAACGCCTGACCGTTCGACGCCAGTAACGCGACGGGGCCGATCCCTTGGATCACCACCGCCGGATCCTGAACCCCTTCGCGAGCGACAACCGCCGCGGTGGCTGCGGGGATCCTGGGACTCGCCGTGGCGCGGTCGGTCGGTTGGCGCAGCCCTCCGAGTCTTTCCGCCAGGTCCTGCCTATCTTGCTCGGGGCAGAAGCGCAGCACGATCTCGCCGAGCCCGTTGAGATAACCGTCGAAGGGTTCCTTGTCGATCAGATCGAACTCGGCCATTAGGTGGAGTTTCTTGATTGCGTGGAACAAGCAGTCGGCAACCGGCGGCGAGGATGCCGTGGCGAACCTCTGACTGGTGAGCCAGCCGAGGATTTCGCCGGCGGCGACTTGCGGAGGGCAGCGAAGGAGGACCCCGATCGAGCCGGTCACCGCCATGGGTGCGACTTCGTCGGACAGATATCGCTGCAGATCCCAGAGTGCCTCGCGCACCCCGGGGTCGACTGTTTGTTTAGCCATCCGCTTGGGCTCCCGCAAGAAATGTTGGGCCTGGCCACGGGCGGGTCAAGCCTCGGGGGCCCTGAGGGAACGCAATATTTCAGTGTTTTTGGACTTTTTTTGGCTTTACAGGTTCACGGGACAGCACACCGCTGGCGCAACAGGGCCCGCCGGCCATCGCGATGTACTCGCTGACATGGACCTCGGCGGCGACGCGCACACCCGCCGCTTCGAGAGTCGTCCGCGTTTCCGGACAATTCGACGGGAGCAACACCACGCCGGGTTCGACCACCACAAAGTTGAAGGCGTAGCGTTCGCGAATCTCCTCGGACTCCGCGAACGATGTGACCTGAAGACCGCTCTTGCGCAGCAGTGGGATCGTCTCGGGCGGAAGCGTTTCGGAGCGCGCCAGAACATGATCGGGCGCAATCATCTGGAGGCATCCGGTGAGGTGCTGACACACGGGGTCGAAACGAGTGGCGAGACAGGTCATCCCGTGACTCTCGAGCCAGCCGCGCAACTGCCCATAGCCCGATTCGTTGGTGCGCACGCCGATCCCCACGATCGCCAACCCGGGACGCAACCACAGGCAATCGGCACCCTCCAACAAGCCGTTGCCCGCGATGGTAAGCGCGATCGGCACACCGAGTTCGGCCAGGCGCTCGCTGACCGTACGTTCCTCACCCGCCCGCACGGGGTTGGCCATACGGGCGATCACCGCGCCGAACGGAGTCTGCCAGAACACGTCGCAGAGAAAGATCGAGTTCGGATGACGGTGATCGTCGACACGGTCGTCGGAGATACGGTGGGCACGGACTCCCAGGGATTCGTAGGTTTCGAACAGGCGGTCGACCTGCCGGCCCAGCTTTCCGGGATCGACCGGTCGCAAATGCAGTGCGCGATCGACGTCGTCGATCTCCGCGATTCCCACGCCCGGGCGGTAGAGCAACACATCCGTGAGCCGGTTGTAGCCCGAATCGCTGGCCAGCGGCGCCCACAGGTCGCCGGCGCGGATCTCGTCGTCCAGCGTCGAGCGGCGGGACACCCAGCCGGAACCGCCGTAAGTAGCTCGCCTCTCGACCATGCGGATTCTCCAACAAGAAACACCTCACCCTACCGTAGAATCCGCTCTGGAGAGGAGCTCATCGAATGCCGTCAAGAATCGGGACCGTGGCTCCGGATTTCGAACTTCCGGGGACGGACGGGAAGACCCACCGTCTGTCCGACCACCGTGGCCTGCGCGCGGTCGTCCTGGCCTGGTTCCCAAAAGCCTCGACGCCCGGGTGAACGATCGAATGCAAGTCGCTCCGGGAGAGCGGCGACCGGTTGGCACGGTTCGAGATCGCACTGTACGCGGCGAGCGTCGACAAACCCAAGGCCAACCTGCGCTTCGCAGACAGCCTCGGTCTCTCGTATCCGATCCTCAGCGATCCGGGCAAGCAATCGGCTCGCGCCTACGGGGTGCTCAGGATCGGGATGTTCGCGCAGCGGAAGACGTTCGTGATCGATCGTGATGGCCTGATCGCCCACGTCGTGACCAAGGTCAGCGTCAACACGGCCGGTGAGGATCTCGTGCGTCTCCTCGATGAACTCGGCGTGCCGAAGAATTAGCCTCCGGGTTTGACCCCCGTTATCACGGGAACCTGCCAGACGGCGTAACCGTCGGGGTTGCGCAGGCACTCGAGCATCGCGTCCCAGTAACCGTCGACCTCGTCCCGCGTCAGGGCCGTGTGCTTCGCGATCGGTTCGGCGAAACCGTCGCGCCACGCTTTCCATATTTGGATAAACGTGTCGCGCGGAACACGTAGAGTATCAACCACGACGTAGCGCACGTCGATCTTCTCCAGTCCGAGGCGTTTGAGGATCGTGAAAACACGCCGGCCGATCTTCAGGTCGGTTCCGATGGCCCGCCCGAACGGAATCGGACCTTGGTGCCAGAAACGGTCCGTGTCTCCGTCCACGGGATGGAAGTGGATCATCGCGTAATCCTCGGCCAGCAAGTGCAGGCGGCCTCCCGGTTTGGTGACACGCAGGAGTTCGGCCACGACGGCGTCCGGTTTGGGGATCGACTGCAACATGTGCCGGTTGACGGCGAGATCGAAACGGTCGTCGTCGAACTCGAGTGCGAACGCGTCGCCGCACCGAAACGTCGCTCGATCGCCCAGCAAACGACAGTTCTCGCGCGCGACGCCGAGGTGGGACTCGATCACATCGACACCGATGAGGCGGCTTTGCGGGAGGAACTCGCCGAGACGACGGACGAACTCCCCCGTACCGCATCCGACGTCCAGCACATGCGTATCCGAGGCCAACGCGTAGCCCCGCACGAACTCCGACTCGCCCGGCCAGATCGCGTCGGCCTGCGCGCGCAGCGTGCGGATCATCGACTCGTCCGCCATCTGCTCTCGTTGAGGGTTGAGGTTCTCGCTCATCGAGCCGAGTATTTTACAGGCTGGCGCAGGTCCCTTGCCAGACACGGCACTCACCGAGGTCGCAAGCGCGACGCAGGATGCGACACGCCGTCTCGGTATCGCCGCGCCGAAACCACACGACGCCCTCCAGTTCGAACCCGCGGCCCGCCACGAGATCGAACGCCTGCGCTGCCACCGCGTCCCTTGCGGCTCCGTCCAGGTCACCGGCCGCGACGCGCGCGACACCGCGATCGATCAACAGCCTGGGAGGTCCTCCGGCGGCGAGCGCCGCATCGAAATCGGCGATCCCTTCTGCAAAACGGTTGAGCCGCACGTAAGCCTCGGCGCGTGCACCGAGTGCATCGACGTTTCCGGGATTTGCTGCGAGGAAGAGATCGAGATCGGCGATCGCCCCGTCCCATTGCCCGGATCGAAGACGCACGAATCCTCGGTGCAACCGTGCTTGAGGATAGTGCGGCGCCAACTCGAGTGCGCGGTCCAGGTCGGCGTGCGCACGGCCCAGGTCGTTCTGCCGCGCGCGCGACATCGCCCGTCCCGTCAGGGATTCGACGGACCCTGGTTTGCATCGGAGCGCTTGTTCGAAGTGCGCGGTCGCAACTTCGGAGCGCCCGTCGTCCAACGCCTTGATCGCCAGACTGTGATGCGCCAGCCAGGAATCAGGGTTGTGCCGGATCGTATGCGTCCACAACGTTGTCCGGTCGTGGTACACGTGAGTCTGGTTCCAAGTCAGCACGGCCAACGTGAACAACAGACCGGCTCCGATGACGAAGCGCTGTCGCGGTTGGCCGGGGAGCCTGCGAACGAGAAACTCGACGACGAGAACCAGCCCGCCGATGCTCGCCAGATACGCGAAGTGATCCGCGACGAACGAATAACGGAACGCATAAACGTTGAACAATCCGAGTGCAGGGGCAATCGTCAAAGCGTAGAAGGCCAACGCGAAGACGATGCCCTGGTAACCCCGCCGCCATGCGAACCCGGCGAGCAAGACGGCGATCAGCGCGAGCGGCGGCCAGATCCAGGCGTCCCAGCTCGATAGATCCCAACGTGGATAATTGAAAATCAGCGGATGAGGGACAACCAGTTTGTAAAGGTAGAAGAACAGCGCCCGGCTCCCGATCTGTATTCGTTCGATCCAGGTGAAATCGAAATCGGCTCCGACTGCGGCGGCCAGACCTTGCTCGAGACGAACGGTGACCCAACCGAGTACGACGCCAACGACGACGAAGGGGGCAACCGCTTTCACATCGCGCGCCCGAAACCGGCCCCGGGCCCGAAGATAGAGGATTGGTAAGGCCAGCGCTGCGGTGGCGACGGCGGTCTTGCTCAGGACCGCAGCCACAAACAGCGTTAGCGCGAAGCCGTAGCGCAGACGGTCAAACGGCCGCGCCCGGATGGCCGTGACAAATGCAAGCATCGCCCCGATGGTGAATGCGCCCGAGAGCACGTTCTTCAATTCGGTCACCCAGGCGACCGACTCGACATTCATCGGATGGAGCGCGAAGGCGAACGCGATCCACCAAGCGCCGCGTAGCTTCAGCTTTATGAGAAGAACACCCAACAGGATCGCGGTCGTTGCGTGAAGCAAAATGTTGACGGCGTGGTAGCCGGCGGGGTTCAGCCCCCACAACGCGTGCTGCACGCGGAACACGCTAAAAAGCATGGGGTAGTACTGCAACCGCGCTTCGCCGTTCCAGATCGACGCCCATCCGTCTTCACCGGTGACCGCCGGATTTTGCGTCAGCCAATCGTTGTCGTCCCAGACGAAGCCGGCGGACAACGCGGGGACGTAGACAGCCAACGTAGCGGCGCAAAGCGCGAACGCGATCCAGATCGTGCGGCGTTTGGACCGAGTGTCCACGCCGCGGAGATTAGCACTTATTAGAGTTCCGGTGAGTTCACGCCGATCGGACAAGAAACGCCGGTCCCGCCGATCCCACAATAACCCCCCGGGTTCTTCGCCAGGTATTGCTGATGGTCGTCCTCGGCGAAGTAGAACTCGGGCACGTCGAGCACTTCGGTCGTGATCGCGTCGTGCCCGGTGGAAACCAGCGCCTGCAGGTACGCCTCGCGGGACGCCTCGGCGGCGGCCCGTTGTTCCGCATCGTAGGCGTAAACCCCCGAGCGGTATTGGGTGCCTCGGTCGTTGCCCTGGCGCATCCCCTGCGTCGGGTCGTGGTTCTCCCAGAAGATCTTGAGCAGCGCTTCGTAGCTGGTTTCGTCCGGATCGTACACGACACGCACGACCTCGTTGTGACCGGTCCTGCCCGTGCACACTTCGCGATAGGTCGGGTTGGGTGTGGTGCCCGCTGCATAGCCGACCGCGGTCGAAACCACGCCCGGGGCTTCCCAGAACTTGCGTTCGGCACCCCAGAAACAACCCATCCCGAACATGGCGAAGCGCTTGCCCTCGAACGCGTCATCGAGCGGCCCGTCCAGTACGAAGTGACGGCGCGCCACAGGCATCTTTTCGTCGCGCCCCGGAAGGACCGTGGCGGGATCGGGCATTTCGAGTTTCTTGCGGTCGAAGAACATCGCACCGGCATCGTACCAGGCGTCGACTGGCTTTTCTCGAGGGCGCGGTCCAGATTGGGCGACGATGGTCAATTGTCCGAAATGTGCGTTCGAATGCGCCGCCGGAGGGCTCGAGTGCCCACGCTGCGGCGTGATCTTCTCCCGGCTGGACGAGCCTGCCGGGCGGGAGACGCCACGTGTGATCGTGACGGCCGACGGATGGGCCGAAGCGGGCCGCTTCGATGGCGCGGTCGGGAAAACGATGATCACGGGTGCGATCCTGGCCGCGGTGGTTACGGTCCTGCCGTTCCCGCGCTTCGTAATCGGCTACATGGGCACCCTGCTCCACGAGTTTGGCCACGCGGCGGCGGCGTGGGCGTTCGGATACCCGGCAATCCCGGCTTTCAACTTTCAGCACGGCGGCGGCGTGACCTCGATCGACGATCGGCTGTGGCCCCTGATGCTGTTGTGGATCGGGGGCCTCATGTGGCTGCTGTGGCGTTACCGGACGCACCGGCCGGCGTGGCCACTTCTGGCGATCCCCTCGGCCCTGTACCTCGCACTGGCCCTCACACGGGTGCATGAGATCGTGATCACTTTCATGGGTCACGGAATGGTGTTGACCATCGCGGGGGTGTTCCTCTACCGGGCCTTGAGTGGCTCTGCGGTGAAGGTCGCCGCCGAGCGACCGCTTTACGCCTTTCTCGGATTCTTCCTGGTCCTGGACGAGATGCTTTTCGCCTGGGGTCTCACCACGAGCCTCGAAAGGCGGATCGAATACGGCCTCGAACTCAATGGAATTCCCGGCGACTGGATGCGGATCGCCGATCGGTTGAGCATGGAACTGGCCTCGGCGACGGGAGCGTACCTGATGCTCACCCCCGTGCCGTTGGCGTTGGCGTTGCTGTTCTTCCGCTACCGCGAGCGAATCTTCGACTCGCTGAGTCGGCAGCTCCGGTTGACCGTTACTTAGGCATTCCCTTCGAAGGAAACACCGCCGGTTGCCCCAACTCCACGACCTTGCTATTGAACTCGTCGAGGTCCGTATCAAAGATCTCCCTCAACTCGGCGAGGTAGCCGTCAACCTCGCGGCGTAGCTCCACAAATCGTTTCACGCTTGCGTCCGTCGGTCTGGCCTGGGCGCTTTCCACCGTGGATTTCAAGCCGAGCAACTGGCCGTCGATGCCGGGACGGAAGTTCAAGACGTCCTGCGACGACTTCGAGCGGTACTGGTGGATCTTCTCCTCGGTTTCAGTGAGCTTCGCGCCCAGCGCCTCGGCCAGTTCTTGGAGTTCCTCGCCGTGGCCGGCTTCCTCGTATCTCTCGGCCAGTTCCTTGGCCTGCCGGCGCACGTCGCGCAACTGCATGACACCGCGATGGGCATCCGAGATCGCGGCCCAGATCTTCTTCGATAGCTCGAACTGCGCGTCGAAATCGCTCTGGGACACGTCGACCCGCGGATCGCCATGCAGTCGGAACGCGTGCGCTTGACTCCAGTCGCCTGTGCTCATTCGAACGGCGTACTCTCCCGGCGGCACGCGCGGACCTGAGGGCGAGCCCCACACGATCGCGCGCTCCGCAATCTCGGCGTCGGGAAGCCGCAGATTCCACATCCAGTGGTTCATACCCTCCTTGGTGGCGAGTTTGCCGGCGCCTTCGTCGTTCCCGTCAAACGCGGCGAACGGGTTCGGTGCGCGACGTTCGTTCTCGGTGCTGGACATCGTCCGGAGCACGTTGCCGCCACGGTCGAGAACCTCGATCTTGATTTCCGTCTTTTCTTCGTGTCCTTCGGGGACGACGTAGCGCACCACAGCACCATGCGGTGCATTCTGGCCGCCACTTCCACGGCTTCCGCCGCCCGAGAAAAGCGTGACGTCACGCGGCTCGAACAGATGGTAACTCTTCCCGTCAATCGCGTCGTCGATCTGATGTAACGTCGTGAGGTCGTCGAGAATCCAGAAGCCGCGCCCCTGCGTGGCGACGACGAGGTCCCTTTCATGGACCTGCAGGTCGGTGATCGGCGTGGCCGGCATGTTCTTCCGAAAGGCCTGCCAATGTTTCCCGTCGTCGAAGGAAACATAGATGCCAAACTCGGTGCCGGCGTAGAGCAGTCCGCGGCGATCGGGGTCTTCGCGCACAACACGGGTGAAGTGCCGCGCCGGGATCCCGTTCTTCCCGTCGGTCAACAACTTCCATGTCTTTCCGTAATCGTCGGTGCGGAAGATGTACGGTGCGAAGTCGTCGTACTTGTACTTGGTGGCGGCGAGAAACACGCGCCCGGCGTCGAACGGAGACAACTCGATCATGTTGACCTGGGCCCAGTCGGGCATATTCCTAGGTGTAATTTCTTCCCAGTTGACGCCGGCATCGCGCGACAGGTGTACGCGGCCGTCGTCGCTACCGGCCCACAAAAGGCCGGCCTCATGCGGCGACTCCTCAAAGGCGAAAATCGTGCCGTAGACCTCGACCCCGGTGTTGTCACGCGTGATCGGCTCGCCCGCATAACCCTGCTTGTCCCTGTCGTTACGCGTGAGATCGGGACTGATCGTCTCCCACGACTGTCCGCCGTCACGTGTGCGATGGACGTGTTGCGAGGCGTGGTAGAGCGTTTGTTTGTCGTGTGGCGACAGACGAATCGGCGCGTTCCACTGGAAACGGTATTTGAGATCCCTCGGCGGCATGCCGATCGCCACTTGAGGCCACGCGACGATGTTACGGTTCTGTCCGGTCGCGTGGTCGTAGCGCGTGATGTACCCACCGTACGACCCGGCGTAGCTGATATCGGGGTCGTCCGGGTCGATCGCGACGTGGCCACTCTCGCCGCCGCCGATGACCCACCAATCCTGCCGACCGATCGAGCCGCGACCCGTGCGACTGGCGATCGTGACGCATGAGTTGTCCTGCTGGCAGCCGTAAATTCGGTACGGGAACTGGTTGTCCACGCTGACGCGGTAAAACTCGCCTGTGGGTTGGTTCGACTGCGTCGACCAGGAGCGACCGCCGTTGTAACTCACATTGGCGCCGCCATCGTTGGCCTGCACCATGATCTCCGGGTGTTTCGGGTTGATCCACATCGCGTGGTTGTCGCCATGCGGTGTCCGAATGCGGTTGAAGCTCTTTCCACCGTCGTGCGAACGCCAGAACTGTACGTTGTTGATATAGACGGTCTCTCCGTCTTGCGGGTCGGCGGTCACGTGCGTGTAGTACCAAGCTCGTTGCAAGAAACTACGATCGCTGTTGATTAAAAGGAAGTTGTCCCCGCCGTCGTCGGAACGGTACAGACCGCCCTTCTTCTCCGCCTCGACGAGGGCATATACGCGCCCACGCTTGCCACCGGAAATCGACACCGAGATCTTTCCGAGCGTTCCTTCGGGTAGGCCTTTGGTCAGTTGTTCCCAGCTGTCACCGCCGTCGGTGGAACGCCACAGGCCGCTGCCCTCGCCGCCCGAGATCAGCGTCCACGGTTTTCGTTCGACTTGCCACATTGCGGCGAACAGGATGCGCGGGTTGTGGGGGTCCATGGCGAGATCGACCGCACCTGCGCGATCGCCGACATTGAGAACCTGCTCCCAATTAGCGCCGCCGTCCGTCGAGCGGTACACGCCGCGTTCGTCGTTGGGGCCGAAGATGTGTCCGAGTGCGGCGACGTAGACGTGCTCTGTATTGTTCGGGTGCACCACGACCTTTCCGATCTGCCCGGCCTCTCTCAGACCGATCTTGGACCAGCCCACGCCGGCGTCGGTGGAGCGGTACATCCCGTCCCCGGAAGAGACGTTCCCACGCGGACACGCCGAGCCGGTCCCCACGTAAACGACGTTGGGGTCCGAGGGAGCCACGGCGATCGCACCGATCGACGCCGCGGTCAACGTTTTGTCGGCAATGGGTGTCCAGGTCGAGCCACCGTCGGTCGTCTTCCACACACCGCCACCGGTCGAACCCATGTAGAACGTGTCGCGTTCGCCGGTCACGCCCGCTACGGCGGTGGAACGCCCGCCACGATGCGGACCGATGTTGCGGTACTCGAGCTTCTCCAACAGCTTTGCGCCCACCCGGACGTTGGCGTCCTTGGTCGGCGGGTTCGCTTTCTTACTGGCCTTGACAGCGGGCAGCACGAGCCCGGTAGCGAGAAAGATGCCGACAACAACCGATACACCGCGTTTCATGATTTGCCCCCCCCTGCACCTCTCGGCAAGGCGCGAGTATCGCACAGGTGCGGGGAGTCTTGGAGCGCGTCAAGGCGACTTGAACGGAAGGAAGCCGAACACTTTGCGTACTCCGTTCTTGAAACCGTTGACCGGCATCGGTTCTCCAAGTCGGGTCTCGAACGGCCGGTGGGTGTACGCATAGAGCAACCGCAGGGTGACACGATAGATCTCGATATCGGCGCACTCGCGGTCATGACCGATCTCGTTGAGGACCCGCAAGAATGCCTCGCGTTTTTCCATGAAATTGGTGGTTGGCGTGTAGCCGACGATGAGCGTGAGTTTGTAGAACCCCGTGCGACCGGCGAAGCGTCCATGGCGTGCGACTTCGTCCCTGAGGTAAATCGACAACTCCTGTTCGAGCTTCGGCGCCGGGTGCGCCAGAAGGCGCATCATGTCCTTGTGGGTTTGCTCCTCCCAGTAACGAATCCGCGCGCCGAGACGAGGCTTCGCGCGCCCGGGAAGATCGTTGACGATCAATTCGGAAAGAGCGCTCTTGAGTTGAGGGAGTTGACCCTTCCAGCCGTGCTTGCGCGCGACTTCGAGGGCTTCGCGGTTGGCGCGATGGCGCGCGTCGTGCAACGGGGAACCACTAGCGGCATAGACCTCGCGCATCCGCTCCCGGTGCCATAGCGCGGCCAGCTTGGCCCAAAACTGCGGGTCCGTATGCTGACTCTTCAACGGCAACCGCGGTTGCGGCTGGCTGGATGAGATCGCCATTTTTTCGAACCTCGTGCCCTGCGCGGGTGGCGTTTAGACGGCACACCTGTTGCCCATAGCCCATCTATACCGTGAAAATGAGCAGCTTTGCAAGTATTTGCGGGTCTTGGAGGCCCGGACGGACCGAAAAGGGGTTAATCGTCAATCCAATTGGCATTGGTCGCGATCTGGGGCTCGGATTTCGCCGTCAGCGGTTGCGGCGCGTTGGCGGGCGCATCGCGTCGCTCGACGGGCACACTCCGGAGACCGGGATCGCTTCCGAGTTCCGCGCCCACCGGCATCTGGATCCGGAACATCGCGCCACCATCGGGCGCCGCGTCGGCGACGATCTTTCCGCCGTGGGCCTCGATCGCGAGCTGACAGAACGTCAGCCCCAGACCGCGGTTGACGGACACACCGGCTTCACGCAGTTCGACCTGTGCGTATTTCTCGAACACCTTTTCGCGATATTGCACGGGGATGCCCTGGCCTTGATCGGAAACGGTGATCTCGAATCTTTCGTCACCGGGGAGGATTGCGACCGTCACGGTGCCGTCCTTCGGTGAGAACCGCAGGGCATTGGCGAGCAGGTTGTCGAGTACGCGATGCAGGACCGCCGGATCGGCGCGCAGCGTGCACGGCTCCTCCGGCCGTACCAGCGATAGGTGAATCCCCTGCTGTTCGAAAGACGCCTCGTCGTTCTCGAGGACCTTCGCCGCCATGGCACACGGATCGAGCCGCTCGATGGAAAGTGCGAAGCGACCTTCTTCCATGCGGGCGATGTCCATCAGATCCAAGATCATCCGTTGCAGACGATCGGCTCCGGCGCGGCTCCTGCGGACGAGGCGTAACACCTTCTCGCTCTCGTTCTGCATCTCCAACAGGTCGAGGTTCCCCGCAACGGCCGCGAGCGGGTTCTTGAGATCGTGGACAAGCGTCTGCGTCAGCGTCGCCTTGAGGGACTGGAGTTGTTTGACCTGTGCCAGCGCCTCCCGCAAGTCGTGGGTGCGTTCTTCGACTCTTTGTTCGAGGTGCGCGTTGAGGGCCTCGACCTCCTGGATGCGACGTTGGTGTTCTTCGGTCTTTTCCCTGTTGGCGCGGTAGAAAGCCAGGATCATCCAAATCGGCGGGATGCCGATGGCCAGACCCCACGGCCCGAGCCAGCCAAGCATGAAGATCATCAACACCGCGAGTGGCATCCCGACGATATACGTGACCATGGTCCAACGGAACGTCTTGACCCAGGTCTCTTTGAAGCCCTGACCCTTCTCGAGCACGAGCACACTGGTGACGAGACCGCTGTTGGCGGCGAAGAAAACCGCGGTTGCGGCGGTCAGCGCCGGAATCAACTCCAGGACGGGTTGGCTCGGATGACCGCCCAGCAGCGCGAAGACGATCGCCGCAACTCCGGTGGCGAGCGCGGATGCACCCATGTTGAACGTGAATTGAACGGGGACCATCGGTTTACGGCTACCGAGCTGCGCGCCGACGATCCCGGCTAACCCGATCAATACCGCGGGCCAGTGGCCGAGGACCGCGAGCCCGCAGAATATGAGGGGATGCGTCGCGGCGATTTTGACCCCGAGCCGCTTGAGTTTGACCGGACGCGTACCCACGATCGCGGTCAGCGCCATCATCAGAAACACCATCCCGGGGGATTCCGTCAGATGTTCGACCGGCGCAAACCACAGCGTGGCTAGCGCGAACAGATCGACCATTAAGACGAAGCCCCAGACCGTTCTTGGAGCAGCTTTGTCCACGCTGGAAATATTGGGCTCGCCCGCGGCGAAAGCCATTATTGAAACAATTCTTGAAAGGGTCCGTTATTCGGTCTTTTTCGAAGCGAATTCCCGCTCCTCCCGGTGCCCGAACCGACGCAGCAGTTCCGCCACGTCCGGGGCCGAAGACACGAGTTGCTCTTTGTCGGCCTTGGTCAGCCGTTTGACCCGGTGCTCGAGACCCTGGGCCAAACCGCGATCGCCGACGTCCGCGCGGTACACGAGTTCCAACGGTCCCCTCCCGCGTAACGCCTTGGCCCCACGAGCACCCGCACCGTGTTCCGCAAAACGTCGATCCACGTCGAGGGCGATCCCGGTGTAGAGGGCGCCATCACGGGTTCGAACTAGGTAGAGGGACCAACCCATCGGGGCTGAGCATAGCCCGGGCCGGCGTTGTCGGCTCAAAAACACTTATTTTGAGGGACCAATTGGATCGACGCCCGGATCGGATCTTGTTTGGATGCCAGCTTCGCTTTTTTGGTATGTAATGGTTGTGTTCCATGGATCGTACGAGACTGGTGATGGGAAATGGAGGAGCAGCGATGCAACGGTTTGTCCGCGTGATGATGATGATGGTGTTGTTGGCCGCGGTCGGTCTTTCGAACGTAGCGCTTGCCGGGGGCGGCAGCTCAAAGCCGACGGACGAAACGGCTGAGACGGAGACGAGGACCCCCGAACAGGAAGCTGCCGTGGCGTACAACTTGGGGATTTCCGCGCGAAACAAAGCGTGGAAACTCGAGAAGCAACTGGAAACGGCGACCGAGCCGAAACAACAAGAGAAGCTCGACAAAAAACTTTCCAAGTCATGGAAGACCGCGGAAGCGAATTTCGAACGCGCGGTGAGCAAGAACCCGACGCTGTACGAGGCGCACAGCGACCTGGGCTACTGCTTGCGCAAGCAGGGACGCTACGACGAAGCGCTCGCGGCGTACGATCGCGCACTCGAGATTCAACCGAGATACGCGGAGGCGATCGAATATCGCGCGGAGGCCTACCTCGGTCTCAACCGGCTCGACGAGGCCAAGCAGGCCTACATGCTCCTGTTCAAGGGTCAGAGTGATCAGGCCCCGCCGTTGCTTGAAGCGATGCAACAGTGGGTCGAAGCTCACTCGGCGAACCCCGGCAACGCCGCTGGGGCCGACATCGAGGCCTTCTCGGCGTGGGTCACCGAGCGTGTGGAAATAGCCGATCAAACCAAATCGGTCTCGCAGTTGAAGGACGCCGACTGGTAAGACCCGTGACGCGGAACGCCTGCATCGCAGCGTGGATCGCCTTACCGCTTGTGTTCCTCGCGTCGGTGCCGCTCGAACCCGCGGGCGGCACCGACCATCGGCGCGTTCGCGCCGATGCTTGGCCGTGGACCCTCCCGGCGGGTTTTCCGGCACCCCAGATCCCTTTGGACAACCCGCTGTCCGAGCAGAAAATCGAACTCGGACGATATCTCTTTTTCGACAAACGTCTTTCCGGCAACGCGACACAGAGTTGTGCGAGTTGCCACCAGCCGGAGCGCGCGTTTACGGACGGACTCGCAGGCGCGATCGGTTCGACGGGCGAGGTTCATCCACGCTCCGCGATGAGCCTGGCCAACGTGGGCTACAACTCGACGCTGACCTGGCAGGATCCGACGCTGCGGCGGCTCGAGGATCAAGCGCTCGTACCGATGTTCAACCGGGACCCCGTCGAACTCGGGTTGGCCGGGAAGGACGAGGAAGTGCTCGACCGGCTGCGCGAAACTGTCGCCTACACGGCCATGTTCGAGGCGGCTTTCCCCGGCGAATCGCAGCCGATCTCGATTCGCAACATTGCGTTTGCGATCGCCAGCTTCGAACGGACATTGATCGCCGGGAACGCCCCATACTTCCGCTGGGTTTACCTGGACGACCGCGAAGCATTGAGCCCGGCGGCCAGACGCGGGGTGACGTTGTTCTTCTCCGACCGTACCAAGTGTTCGACCTGCCACGTGGGTTTCACGTTCTCCGGACCGATCCGAGCAAGGGGTCTGGAGCAGATCGACCCGGTGTTCCACAATACGGGGCTCTACAGCATCGACGAGATCGGCAACTATCCGGCGGAAAGCGCCGGGGCGATCGAAAACACCGGACGCGACAAGGATCGCGGGGCGTTTCGCGCTCCGACGCTGCTCAACATCGAACTGACCGCTCCCTACATGCACGACGGAAGCATCGAATCGCTACCCGAGGTGATCGACTTTTATGCGACCGGGGGGCGCGGACCTGGCCGCTCCAACCCAAACAAGAGCGAGCGCATCACGGGGTTCGAACTGTCCCCTGGCGAGAAACGAGATCTACTCGCGTTTCTGCGCAGCCTGACCGACCGCTCGTTCGTCGAGAACCCGAAGTTTTCCAGTCCGTTCGTCGAATAGCAGTCTTGGCGTTATGCTTTCCGGGTGAGCGAAGTTACCCCTCCTCCCAGGAATAGACGCTGGCTTGCGTGGTTGCTGGGTTTCGCGGTCCTGCTGGTCGCCGCGGTGGCGCTCGTCCTCCCGAGAGTGATCGATGCGGAGTCGTTCCGTCCGCAGATCGAACGCGTACTTCAGGAATCCACCGGGTGGGACGCGGAACTCGGCGACATCGAGTTGTCGGTGTTTCGCGGTGCGCTCGGAGTCAGCCCGGCGAGCTTGACCGCGCCGGAAGGCGACACGTCCCGGATCGAGGTCGGTCGAATCGACGTCAAAGTGGAACTGCTTCCGCTGCTGAGTAAGCGGCTCAGGATCGAAAGGATCCATCTGATCCGACCGGAAATCGTGTTGGTCCGTTCGGACAAACAAGCCGGCTGGGTCGTGCCGTTCGCAAGGGCAGAGCGGGTTAGGCAGCCGGACACACCCGAAACGGCGGCGGCCCCCGTTCCTGGGGACCCAACCGTGAACAGCGAACCGCCGTCCGGCTCCGCCGGTTTCGAGGTCACCGTCGACGAGATCGGCGTGCGCGACGGCAGGTTGCGTCTCGAGGACCGGGCGGCGGCGCCCGCGATTACCCTGGAGATGAACGGCGTGACCTCGTCGTTTCATCCGGGCGACGGCGGGATTACCGGGAACCTTTCTCTCGGCGAGGGTGAGGGTCGGGCGCGTTGGCGCGGACAAATCGGCAAGACGATCGAAGTAAGTCTCGAGAATTTAGAAACGGAAATGCTTCATGCATACCTTGGAGAGGACTTGATCCACGCCGGCGGCCGATTGTCCGGCGAGTTGACCCTCAAGTTCCCATTGCGGGTCGAGGGGGCGCTCACCGCCGAACGTCTAACCCTGCTTTCGGGCGGGCGCCCGTTTGACGACGCGGGTCTTGATTTCGTGATTTCGCCGCTCGAAGCGGGATGGCAACTCGAACATCTGGAGTTTCACGGCGACGGCGCTCGCCTCGTCGGTGGCGGATCGCTTTCTCCCGCCCTCGATCTGCAACTGGAGTTACCCGACACAGCGCTCGAGGTGGCCTTGCGGGCATCGGAATCGGTGCTCCCGCTGCCGCTCGAGGTCGTCGCCCCTGGGCGCGTGCAGGCCAAGATCCTCGTCGGTCAACCTGAGGGCTCGTCGCTGAGCTACGAAGCGTCGGGAAGTCTTTCCGCCGCCGAGTTGCGACCCGGCGAGTTGCTCCCCGCAGCGCGGGACGTGCGAGCGACGTTCGCACTGGATCGAGCCGGTAGACTCGACGTCCAGGTCGAGCAAGGTACGGTTGCGGGCGGGCCGGTCAACGGAACCGCGACGATCGATCGAATCTACCCGCCAGGCACCTTGAGGTTTTCGGGCGGTTTGAGGGACGCCGTTTTCGGTGATCTACTCGGTGGTCTGGTCCATGAAGCTCAGCCCGTGACCGGGCCCACGGGTTTCGACGCCGCCCTCGGCGTCGACCTTGCACGCGCGGCGCTTGATGCACGTTCGCTCTCGGGCTCGGTAGATTTCAACGCGAGTTCGCTGAGCATGCCCGGCTGGGATCTCGACAGGGCCGTCCGGGCCAAACTCGAGGAGAAGGCCGGCTCGGGAGCGGCCGGGCTGTTGAAGGGGTTGTTCGATAAGAACAACGGCAAGAGCGAAGTGGCGGCCGAAGACGTCGTCGAAACGGTGGAACGGTTGATCGACAGTCTCGAAGGCACGATCAATTTCGATCGTTGGCCGTGGGGGCTCGAGAACGTGCGGCTCGCGGTCGGAGACGTCTCGTCCACGGGCGATGGGTCGTTCGATCCAGAAGCTGGAACGGTCGAGTTTAAGTTGACCTCGCAGCTAAATCGCGAGGGATCGGATGCGCTGCTCCACGATTACGGCGCACTCAGGGTGCTGGTCGATCAATCCGGTCGGGTGACCCTGCCGGTCACGGTTCGAGGATCGCTGATGGCACCGTCGATCAAGGTCGACGTCGACGAGGCGTTGAAGGGCAACTTGCTCGGGGGCGCCGAGAAGAAGGATGACGTCAAGAGTTTGTTGCGTGGCCTACTCGATAAGAAGAAGGACTAACGGATGACGAGCGTCTCGCGATCGCGTCGCCATAAACGGTTGCGTCGCGGAAGCGCGTCCCTGCGGAATAATTCTTCGCGACCCCGTTTCGAATTCTGCCCGTAGAGCAAACCGTTGCGCGGGTTGACGCGACGCGTGACCACACCTCTCGGTTTCGACACCTCGTGACCCGGGCGCGCCGTTACAGCACGCTCCATGAACGCTTTCCACATCGGTGCAGCGGCGACGCTGCCGGTCAGCCCGAGCGGCCCTCCGCCGTCGCGACCGACCCAAACGGCGGTGACAACACTCCCCGCTCCCCCGACGAACCACGCATCGCGTAGCGCGGATGACGTGCCTGTCTTCCCGGCGACACGCAATCCCGGAATCGACGCATTCCGTCCGGTGCCGTTGTCCACCGCGTCACGCAACAGGTCGAGGACAATGTAACTCGCCTCCTCGCTCCCAATACGAATATCGCTCGTTCCGCGATCCTCGAGACCGCGCCCCCCGGGACGTTCGATGCGTGCGACGCCGGTGGGAGCGACGGCGCGACCGGCGTTGAAGAATGCGCTAAAACCGCCCGCCATCTGAAGCGGCGTCGCTTCGAGCGCGCCGAGCGAAAACGACGGCGGCAAGTCTTCGGGAAGATCGAGCCCGGCCCTCCGCATGCGCGACGCGACGGAGTCGTAACCGCACCAACGCGCCAGCCGTACGAACGGAACATTGTAAGACTTGCGTGTGGCGAGACGTAGATCGACCATGCCGTGGTATCGACGGTCGAAGTTCTCGGGGTTCCAATCGCCCGAAGGGAGTTGGATCGTGATCGGCTCGTCGGCGATCCGTGTCGCCGGATTGAGCGGCTCACGCGAGCCGCAACGGTCGATCGCTTCGAGCAGAACAAATGGTTTGATCGCCGAACCCGGCTGCCGGCGGGCTTGCCGAACCCGATCGAACTCGTCATCGATGTCGGCGGGATCCCCGCCGACCCAGGCGAGGACCTCACCGGTTCCGGCATCGAGTGCGACCAGGGCGGCCGAGAGATCGGTGCGGCGAAGTTTGCGGTGGTCGCGGCGCAGTTGTTGGAGGTGCCGCTCGACGGCATTTTCCGCGGCGCGTTGCAGCCACGGGTCGAGCGTGGTCTCGACCACAACGCCACGTCGATTCTCGATCCGCTTGGGCGCCGCCCGTTCGGTTTGCAGAGCGACCCAGTCAAGGAAACCGGCGGCCTGTGGGCGCTGAGGCGCGGAACGCCGGATACGGAGCGGTTGGGCCTTGGCCTCGGCGATCTCGCGAACGGGCGCCCAACCGAGTTCAGCCGTGCGGTCCAGCACCCAGTTGCGACGGTTCGTGACACGGCCAGCGTGGCGATCGGGCGACAAAGCGTTGGGACCTTGAATCATCGCCGCGAGGACCGCCGCCTCTCCTAAGGTCAACCTCGCGGCGGGTTTCGAGAAATACACCTGAGCCGCCGTGCCGAAGCCGTGAACCGCCAGCCCGTCGACGTGGCCGTAATAGATCACGTTGAGATAGGCCTCGAGAATTTCTTCCTTGCTATAGCTGTCCTCGATCGAGAGAGCGCGCAGTGCTTCGGAGACTTTACGCCGAAGGGATTTCTTCGCGGTGAGATCGCGATTCTTGATCAGTTGTTGCGTGATCGTGCTACCACCCTGTGCGGCGCGGCCCTCGCGCGTATTGACCACCGCGGCGCGGGCCATCGAACGCCCGTCCACACCGGCATGCTCGAAAAAACGAGCGTCCTCAGCGGCAAGAACCACTCGCCAAACCTTCTCGGGAAGGTCGTCGAGTCGTACGGCGACGCGCACTGCGCGACCTGCGCCGAGCGACTCGGCCAGTGCGACCGGTTCGATCCACACCTCGTCGTCCTTGCGAATCGGGGCGACGTTGCCTTGATCGTCGATATGGCCTTCGATGAGTCCGTCCGACTTCCGCAGCGTCAATCCGATCAAGCGGGGTTCGTGTTGCTTACCGTGGAGGCGATGGGCGCGTCGGTAGATCCAGAACCTTTCGTGACCCCAGAAGTAGGTTCCGGGCTCGTCGGGTTTGTTGCCGACGCGTCGGTAACCGCGTGAGGCGAGCCGGTCCGCAAGCGCGAGATCTGCGACTCGCATGCCCTCGACCACGGGGATCGCCGCGGAACGCACTCGAGTCTCGCTGCGACCGAGATCCGCTTCCAACCCCTCGGCGAGGGCCGGAGGGTGCACGGCGCAGAATCCCACGAGGCCAACGATGAAGAGGAGCTGTCGTCGCATCCGATCAGGGTAAGCCGGGTTGGCCATCGGCGCCTACAACCCCACAAAGTTCCCGTTTTGCAACCGGCTTGATTGAAGAATCCGGCAAGCTCCGGATGCGCGGCGTAGGATGCGAACAGATCGCCGTGCGGGTGGGTCCCACTGATGCGGTTGGGAGGAATCTCGACGGGCCGCCTCTTTTTGTTCTGGGATTGGCAGGGCCCTGGACCTGGGTTTTTCTGAACATGCCTTAAGTTGTTATAGGAATTCTACGCGGCGATTTTTTGCCGTTTCCGTATCGCAACCCAATTTATTTTTTTCTGCGACAGGGACCCCGTTTCGCGGTTTATTCCTTGTTGCGCTACACCCCAAACGGTTCACTCTCGTGGTGACCGGGGCTGGCGCGGTTCTGGCTTGATGGTAGGCCGGAATCGTTCGCTAATGAGAGGGGGGTCATGAGCGAACAGAGAATAGTGACTGAGAACCGGCATTTCGGACGCTACCTGCGCCGAATCCGGAGGGATCGGAAGTTGTCCCTCGACGCCGTCGAGGAGATGACCCTGAGCTTTCCGGAACCGTTGACGAAATCGCATCTGTCACGCATCGAGAACGGTCGGGCGGTACCGACGTTTCCGCGGTTGTTTGCGCTCTGCCAGATCTACGGAGTGCCCATCGCGTCGATGGCGGAGCGCTTCGAAACGGATCTACGCAGGGATGGAGAGTCGAGTAGTGTCGATGGCTTGACCGATAACGAAATCTTTGAACGGTTGATCGAGCTCAGGAACACCGGCCGCTACGACCTCGCCGTCGGGACCACGACATCCATGATGGAGCGCGTTCGGGAAAACGACCCCGGGTTCGCGGAGGAGTTCAGCCGCAGAATCGCGGAATGGCACGTCAACTGTCTCGTTCATCTGGGGCGATTCGAGACTGCAAAGATACAGTGCGAAGATCTTCTGGGAGTCTTCCCGGCCGATACCGAACACCACCTCAACATCCTGCTCTCTTTCATTCGCTGTAGCTACAGACTTAAACGCTACGCCGTGACCATGATGGGCCTTGATCGCATTGATACGATCCTGAGCGAATCGGAATGGAAGCCCAGGACGCTTGGAGTCGTCGAGACGGTTCGTGGACCCGCACTTTTTACGATGGGTGCGTACGATCGAGCTCGCCGTAGCTTTGAAAACACCATCCGGATTTTCGTCGAACTGCAGGACGAGTTCGAAACTTGCCGGGCCCGCATCAACCTTGGACTCACTCTGGCGGAACTGGGCAAGTACGGCGCCGCCGCACGCCATCTGACCGCCAGCATCGAAACGGCCGTAACGCTGGGCTACGAGCGTCTTCAGGCACTCGGGTTGAGCCATATGTCGATGGTGAGCTACCGACAGGGTGAGTTGGATGCGGCAGAGAAATACGCTTGTCGATCAAACACGATTGCGAGACCCAGAGATTTTGTTTCGCTCGTTTTTAGAAATTCGTTTTACCTCTGGAGATGCGCCGGTCAAAAGCAGGACTCTGCGGCGGCCGCCTTGAACGAAAAAACTCTCAAGGCGTTAATGAATCGAATGCGGGAGAGTCCCCCGGAGGCGGAAGAGTACCGCCGGCTCGTCGAGGGAGGCGTCCAATGATCAACCGAATCGAGAAAGGGATCCTGGCTCTTCTGATCGTTTGCGTGATGCCTGGCATCGTTGTCGACGCGGAAGTGGGAACGGTTTACGAGTCCGGAGTAACCGTGCAGGCCAATGGACCGTATGTTCTCTCTATCATTGAAGATGGCGACCCGGTTACGGCGGTATGGGCTCGTCACTCCCCGATTCTCGGGTCACGTCAGGTTCTCAATGAAAACGGCGCGGCCAACGGAGACGGTCTTCCATCGGCCCTGTTCAACCCGACGTCCAACCTGCCGATCGTGACCTGGGGTAAGAACAACGGCTCCGGTTTCGACATCGTCGAGAGCCACTTCGAAAACGGTGGCTGGACCAGCCCGGCGGTCATTGCGGCCGGCGTGACGACTTTGATGGATCCGGAACCGTCGATCACTCAGGACAAACAGACGGGCGAGGTCCACATCGTCTATTTTGCCGATGCAATCACCACGAGGGTGATGCACACCCAAGCGCCGGCGAATCTATCCTCCTGGACGCCTCCGGTCCAAGTTTCGCAATTGGGAGAGGACGCGATTCGCCCCAGTGCCGTGATCCACCAAAGCCTCTTGACCGTGGCCTACGAATCCCATGGATCCGGTGTGGGCAGCACGCCGCGCCAGATCGTCGTAGCGACCTCGAACGGTGCCGGGGGTTTTACTTACGACACAATCTCCTCCACGCATCACAGTGAAGCCAACCGGCCGCAACTGCACACCGGAATGGGCCCCTCACTGTGGATCGACTGGATTGACGACACGACCGATATGGCCTGGGCAACCTGGCATCCCACCAACGGTTGGGGCTCGGTCCAGATCGAACTCTTCGTCGACCTGGAGGATCGCGATTACCATGCGCGAGGCCGGGTCGAGTATCTGGCGACCCAGTAGGTTCAATGCGCCATGCGGCTCCCGCTTGACGCCCATCCGGGCGCTTGGGTAGTCTCGCCTCCAGCTAAACGGTCTCGTTTCGGGGAGGAACCTTTGAGTACGATCGTCGTCGAGACTTGATGCTGGATTCGATTCGGCGCGTCGAGACGCCCGAAGGCGTCGAATTGACCCTCCCCGTGGCCGGACCTGCCGCTCGCGCCAAGGCTTGGATCGTCGACGGGCTCATCAAGGGGTTCGTCGCCTTCGCCGTCGCGATTGCCTTCTCGATCTTCGGTGAATTGGGTCAGGGCCTGTTCCTGATCGCGTGGTTTCTGATCTTTTGGCTTTATCCGGTGATCTTCGAGGCGACGCTCGGAGCAACACCGGGCAAGATCGCGGTCAGTTTGCGAGTGGTTCACGACAACGGAACGCCTGTGGGCTGGCCCGCCGCACTGATCCGGAGTCTCGTCGGGTTCGTCGACTCGCTACCCCTCGGCTACGGATTTGGACTTATCGCCACGTTGGTCCACCCCGACTTCAAACGACTGGGCGATATGGCCGCCGGTACCGTCGTCATCCACACCGGCAAGAAGCAATCGCGATCCTTCGACGGCGACGTGGAACCTATCGAGAAACCGTCGCCGCCGCGCATTCCCCTCCTGCTGGAAGAGCAGCGCGCCCTGGTCGATTTCGCCCAACGCGCCAAACTGCTGACACGCGAACGTCAGGAGGAACTGGCGGATATCGCAGCCTCGATCACCGCCGGCGACGATGACCGTCCGCGGGAGATCCTGGCGCAGGCCGCGTGGATCGCGGGACGTCGATGACGCGCGAAGAATTCCAGCAACGCTACTCGGAGGATTGGGAGCGCCTCGAAAAACTGGTGCGCTATTCGGCAGCGCAGCGCAGGCACACGAATCGATACGTGCTCTCCAGCCCTCCGGACCTGGCGGAATTCGACCGGCTCTACCGTACGGTTTGCAAACACCTTGCGCTGGCGCGCAGCCGACTCTACGGAACCGACTTGATCGACCGCCTCAACCACCTGGCGCTGAGCGCACATCGAGAATTCTATGGAGGCCCGCGCGACTATTTCCAACGGATGATCGATTTCATTGCCGGGGG
>Ga0224508_10000464_pt1 | contig 40403 bp, 34 predicted proteins | sample SF_Jan12_sed_USG_4_FD_170157 | JGI IMG/M metagenome (GOLD analysis project Ga0224508, IMG submission 170157) | Sediment microbial communities from San Francisco Bay, California, United States - SF_Jan12_sed_USGS_21 | ecosystem: Environmental > Aquatic > Marine > Sediment | place: USA... | reverse complement strand
CTGCTGTCATTACCGACCATGTTGAAACGCGGCTACTCCCCCGAGATTGCGACCGGCACCATTTGTGCGTCCGGTACGCTGGGACAAATCATTCCGCCGAGCATCATTCTCGTCATGCTCGGCGACGTCATGACGACCGCCTACCAGCAGGCACAACTGCAGATGGGCATTTTCTCGCCGAAGACCGTTTCCGTCGGCGACCTGTTCGCGGGAGCACTGATTCCCGGCCTGATGCTCGTGCTGCTGTACATGGCGTATATCCTGGGGCTCGCCTTCTTCAAGCCGGCTGTCATGCCGGCTCATCAGCGCGATGCGGGCGAACCTGTATCGATCGTGCGGGTGCTGCGGGCGCTGCTGCCGCCGCTGTTGCTGATACTGGCTGTGCTTGGTTCGATTTTGGCCGGGCTCGCCACGCCGACCGAAGCCGCCGGCGTCGGCGGCATGGGTGCGTTACTGCTCGCCATAGCGCGCCGCGAGCTTAATCTCGAGCGATTGCGGGAAATAATGCGGAGCACGCTGCGTATCAGCAGCATGGTGTTCCTGATCCTGATCGGCGCGTCGATATTCTCGCTGGTATTTCGCGGTTACGGCGGCGACGACGGGGTGCGCGCCATTCTCGAAGCACTGCCCGGCGGAATGATTGGCGCCGTCATTGTCGTCATGCTCGTGATGTTCCTGCTGGGCTTCGTGCTCGACTTCATCGAGATCACATTTGTCGTCGTGCCCATCGTCGGCCCGGTGCTGCTCGCAATGGGGCTCGACCCGGTCTGGCTCGGCATCATGATCGCGATTAACCTGCAGACATCCTTCCTGACGCCGCCTTTCGGTTTCGCATTATTCTATTTGCGCGGGGTAGCGCCGCCGTCCGTCACCACGGCGCAAATTTATCGCGGCGCCATTCCCTTCGTCGCCATCCAGGTGCTGGCGTTGATCTTGCTGGCCGTGTTCCCGGACCTGATCACCTGGCTGCCTGGCAAAATCTACGGCGGCTAGTTGTGGAATCCCACCAGGGTGTTCATGTGGGTTTTTCCGCTGACGACACAGCCACATTTTAGGACGGTGCGGGACAGGTAGCCGAACACGCCTCGCGTGTTCCTTCCTCGTCACGTGTTTTTATCGAGCTGCCAGCTCGGCTACAGATTCGGCCACCTGTCCCACCCCGTCCTGATCACGGGGTGGAGCCGGCGCACGAACTCATGACGCTCTCGTTGAAGAGCGCGGTGGACAACACACCCGAATCTGTAGCCGCAGGCGTGTGAGGGTGTGTTGTCCGCTGCGCTCGAGGTGCGGAGAGTCCACAGGTTGTCACCGGCTGCGGACGACCTGCAGAGTGGTTATAGCTACTCCAAGGGTAATTCCGTCTCAACGGCCGCGACGAATTTGCTGACGAGCTCGTCGGCCTGGCTGGATTCGATGTTGTAGGGCGGCGCGAGCAGGATATGGTCGCCATAGCGGCCGTCGATCGTCCCGCCCATGCCGTAGCACATCAGGCCATTCGTAAACGCCGCTCTTTGCACACGATTGTGCGTCTTTCGGTCCGGATCGATGGGTTCTTTCGAGTCTCGATCCGCAACAAACTCGACGCCGATGAACAGGCCCCTGCCGCGAATGTCGCCGACGTTAGGGTGCTCGGCCAGCGCTGCTCGCAGCTGTTTACGAATTCCGTCGCCCTGTTCAATAACGTTGTCGAGAAGCCGCTCGTCACGAATGACGTTCAGCGTCGCGAGCGAAGCGGCTACTGCGGTGGCGTGACCCATGAACGTATGACCGTGCTGGAAAAAACCGCTGCCGTTCCTGATCGCCTCAGTTATTTGCGCACGACATAGCAACGCGCCGATCGGCTGGTACCCCGCCGCAAGCCCTTTGGCAATGGTCACGATATCGGGCACGATGTCTTCCTGCTCATAGGCCATCATGGTTCCGGTTCGGCCGGTACCACACATCACCTCGTCAAGAATCAGGTGAATACCGTACCGGTCGCAAATGTCGCGCACGCGTTCGAAGTATCCGGGCACCGGCGGCACAGCACCCGACGTGGCGCCGACGACGGTTTCGGCGACAAAGGCGGCGACGTTTTCGGGTCCCAGTTCCTCGATCTTTACCTGCAACTCGTTGGCAACCCGCTGCCCGAAGTCGAACTGGCTTTCATCGTCTTGCCGGCCGCGATATTCGAAGCACGGCGAAATGTGATTGCCGGGAACCATCAGCGGCGCGAAATTCTTGCGGCGCCACTCGTTGCCACCAACGGCCAGAGCGCCCAGCGTGTTGCCGTGGTAACTCTGGCGGCGCGCGATAAACAGACGACGGCTCGGCTCGCCCGCCTCGACGAAATACTGCCGGGACAGTTTCAAGGCTGCCTCGATCGCCTCCGAGCCACCACTGACCAGCAGAACACTGTCCATGCCGGGCGCAGCCTCTGTAAGGCGCTCGGCCAGCGATTCCATCACGTCTGTCGTAAAAAACGATGTATGCGCGTAGGGTAGTTGCCGCACCTGCTGTTGCATCGCCGCAACAATCGCCGGGTGACTGTGACCCAGGCACGATACGGCAGCACCCCCGCAACCATCCAGGTAATATTTTCCTTCAGTATCAACGATATACATGCCGTCGCCACGTGCCGCGCGTGGCGGCGCAACCCTGAGATGACGATGGATCACATGGCTCATGAAGCGCTCCCCTTGTCTTATTTTCGCCACGTTTGCAGCGTCCGCCCGCTGGGGACCGCTTCAATCATTGCAATAGTTGCGCTGATCCGCTAGCTTGATGGCTCAAAGTTGTGAACAAAAACCGCGACTTAGCAAATTGACTTACCATTAAATTGTATATCAGGGGGAGCAATCAGATGAACAGAACGACTCTATCCTTTGCTGCATTGGCCGGGGTACTGGCCTGTGCCGGCCTCGCGATGCAGCCCGCCGTCGCGCAAGACGGTGATGAATTGATCGAGGAAATCGTGACCACCGGTACGCGTAGCGCCAAGCCGCGCTCCGCGGGTGACTCGCCAGTACCTGTCGATGTCATCGGCGGCGACGACTTTGGCGCGCTCGGCAACACGGCTGACCTAACGGATAATCTAAAAGCGCTGGTGCCGTCGTACACGGCGACGCCGGCCACCGGTGACGGCAGCGCATTCGTGCGCCCGACGTCCTTGCGTGGTACTGCGCCCGACCAGGCGCTGGTTCTAATTAACGGCAAACGTCGCCATCGTTCAGCACTGGTGCAGTTTTTCGCGCCGGCAGCCGGCAACGGTGCACACGGTGTCGACATCGGCATGATCCCGGGTATGGCATTGAAGCGCGTCGAAGTGCTGCGCGATGGCGCTGCCTCACAGTACGGTTCTGACGCCATCGCCGGCGTATTCAATTTCATCCTCAAAGACGCCAACGAAGGTGGTTCGGCCAAGATTCAGTACGGCCAGTTCTTCGACGGCGAACAGAGCCTGCATGCCGGCTTCAACATGGGGCTGCCCATCGGTGACAGCGGTTTTGTAAATGCGACACTTGAGTACACCGACAATGATGCGCTCTCGCGCGGCATCCAGCGACAGGTCGCACAGGACCTGATCGATTCGGGCGTACAGGGAATCGGTGCGGACTCGCCATTCGGTGACACGCCGTTCGTTCAGACCTGGGGTCGACCTCAAACTGAGGGCACACGTTTCTTCCTGAATTCCGGGTTCGAGCTCAGCTCTTCGGCTGAACTGTACTCACGCTTTAGCCTGGCCGATACCGACGGACGTTACCGCTTCTTCTATCGCACCCCGGATCACTCGAGCCTGACCGCGCATCGCGCTAACGGCTATACCGGACTTCCGGCTGGCTTTACTCCGTATCTGGACGGCGCGCAGGACGACGCTAGCTTCGTCGTTGGAATCAACGGCGAGTTCGATAGTGGCATGTTGTATGACGTCAGCTACGGTTTTGGCAAGAACGAACTGGACTATGTTTTGAACAACACCGTCAATCCGGACGTTGCGCTGGTCGGGACCTGCCCGGCCTGCGAGATACCGCAGCGTGACTTTGATGTTGGTGGTTATGCCCAGAAGGAAGTCAACTTCAACGCCGATTTCTCGCTGGCGATGAGCGACGCCGTCAACGTTGCTTTCGGTTTCGAAGCGCGCGAGGAAACGTTCACCGCTTTCGCCGGTGAGCCCAACTCGTTCCTGGGTGCCGGGACCAGCGGTTTCCGTGGCATCGAGCCAAAGAATGCCGGCGACTTCAAACGCGATAACGTCGCCATTTACGCTGACGTCGAGCACGACGTGACGGATCAATTCCTGGTCCAGTATGCGGCGCGCTACGAAAATTTCTCGGACTTTGGCGGTACGCTGAACGGCAAGCTTGCTGCTCGCCTCCGTATCAACGACTCGTTCGCGCTGCGCGGCGCAGTTTCCACCGGCTTCCACGCACCGACACCAGGCCAGTCCAACGTCAGCACGATCATCACGACGTTCGACGGTACCACGGGGCTGCAGGTCGAAGAGGGCCTGTTCCCGGTCAGCAATCCTGATGTCGTCCAGGCAGGCGGCGCCGCGCTGACGGAGGAGACCTCGCTCAACATCAGCGCCGGTTTTTCGGCCGAGATCGGTGACCTGGTGACGTTGACCGCCGACATCTACAAGATCGAGGTTGAAGATCGAATCTATCGGACCGGCAACATCCCGGTGCCGCCGCTGCCAACCGATCCGCCAAACGCGCCGGAGCGTTCGATTTCGTTCTACACGAACGCAATCGATGTCGAGCATGAAGGTATCGACATCGTCGCCACCTCATCGCTCGATGTCGGTGCGGCGTCAAGTCTCGACCTGGCGCTGGCCTATGCCTACAACAAAGTGGATGTCACCGGCCAGAAACTGATCCGGGGCATTCAACCGGTGGGTGACGATCTCGTCGAGGACATCGAGAACAATTACCCCGAACACCGTTGGTCGCTGACCGGTAACTGGCTCATCGGCGAGAACTTCAACGTCATGGGCCGCATCAACTTCTTCGGTGAACATTTCGACGAGCGCGGTCGCATCGGTGTCGGTGATGGTGAAAGTGCGAAGATCGACTCGATCTATTACGTCGATCTCGAGGCCGGCTGGCAACTCGACGATAACTGGCGCGTCGTACTCGGCGGCTCGAACATCTTCGATGAGTATGTCGATGAGATCAGAAGCCCGAATGCCAATCGCATAAGCGTGGGCTTGCAGTATCCGCGACGTACGGTTGCCAACTATGAAGGCGGCTCCTGGTACCTGAAGGGAATCTATTCCTGGTAAGAACCACGAGTTAGCTTTAAGCAGTACGAGGCCGGCCGCAAATGCGGCCGGCCTTTTTTGTGCTTACAGCAGCCCCTTGCTGGAAGCCGCCTGCAGGTCGGCGAGCAGCCCGGCATCCTGGTAGCGCGCCAGGCTCAGGTCGCTTGCATAGCCGGGTAACCCGGCACCACAGACCCATCCGGCACATAGCCTGCCGGCAGCGCAGGCTATCATGCTGCCAAATCCCGAAAGCCCACCAATGAGGTAGCTGCCGTCCGGGCCGAGTGGCCCGATGAGCGGCCAGTTTTCTTCCGTCATCGTGTAGTAGCCGCCGTAGTGCGAATACCGCGGTGGCGGCGCGTCAACGTAGGACGCCAGCGCCGGAATCAGCGACGCCGCGCCGCGCATGACAATCTCCGGGAATTGTGGATGAATCGCTGGCTCGTTCGCCAGATCCGTCTGGGGTTGGCTCGCGCGCTGATTGAAGGCCCAGCCGAGCTTGACCCAGCGTCCGCGAAGCCCGCCTTCGGGCCGGCAGTGAACGCCGCTCGGCATTTGTTCTGTCAGCCAGTTGTAATCGGGGTCCGCCTGCAGCGCGGTGCGCTCTTCGTCGGTCCAGGGCAACCGCTTGCTGTCCAGGTCAATCGAAAACGGCATGTCGCGCGGCACTGCGCCCAGCGTATCTTCGAAAGCGAGCTTCTGCTGGTACACATTCTTTACCGGCAAATCGACGTCGACCATTGCCGCGACACGTTTCGCAAACGGACCGGCGGCGTTCACGATGACGTCCGCCCGAATCGTCCGGGCCTCGCTGCCAACGGCCACCTGCAACAAAAACGGCGCGCCGGTTTTAATGGCCGTTACCGCACCAGGCAGTCTTTTACCGCCGGCCGTACGAATTCGCGCCAGCATGTACTGACCCGTTTGCTGACTGCTGAAGTCGCCCGCGTTCCTGACATGCAGGACATTGGTGATTTCCTCCGACATGGCAGGGAATCTTTCGTGAACGCGCGACCTGCCCGACACCACGTCAATGTCGACCCCGGGCAGCAGGTCCGCTCGCAGCGCATCGATATATGTACTTCTGGTCGCCAGTACGTAACCGCGTTGCGTGACGCACGGGATGTTGTTTGTCTCGTCTGCCAACGACTGCAGCAGGTCGATACTGTCGTTGGCAACAGCTGTCATCGTCGCGTGCGGCCACCAGTTGCGATAGTTGTCGCCGGACTGCGCGCTCGTATAGCTCATTGGCGAACGCGGATCGATCAGCACGATCGATGCGCGCTGGTATTCGATAGCGAGATAGTACGCCGTCGAGATCCCGGCTATACCGGCCCCGATGACGGCGATCTCAAACCTGTCATTCGTTGTCGCGTGTATTGAGATACGCCTTTTCGGAGATGCGTGAGTTCTCCGCCGCGAGTTCGAAGTAGTCGAAATACGCTTTGCCGATTTTTGCGGAGGCGGGGTCGGACGCCATCAATTCCGCAACAACGTCCCGGGTGACCGACTGCAACAACGCGAGCACTTCGGCGGGAAACGGTCGGAGCTCGACGTTCGGATCATCCTGCAGTTGCTTTAGTGACATCGCGTTGCCGTGCGCGTACTCGGCCGCCATGTCCACGGTAATCGCCTGGCAGGTCGTGCTGACGATTTCCTGAAGATCGGCTGGCAAGGAATCCCACGCGTCCTTGTTGATGATCGTTTCCAGCCCCGATCCGGGTTCCTGCCAGCCGGGGTAGTAGTAATACTTCGCCGCCTTGTGCAGCCCGAACGATGCATCATTGTAGGGGCCGACCCATTCGGTCGCATCGATAGCCCCGGTCTGCAGTGCGGTAAAAATCTCCGATCCGGGCATCGTGACCGGCGTAGCGCCCGCCCGGCGCAGCACTTCGCCGGCCAGTCCGGGGATGCGCATCTTCAGCCCCTTTAGATCCTCGGCCGAGTTGATTTCCTTGTTGAACCAGCCGCCCATCTGCAGGCCCGAGTTGCCGGTTGGAAAAGGCACCAGGTTGAACGGCGCATACAGCTCGCGCCAGAGTTCAAGACCACCACCGTAGTAGAGCCAGCCGTTCAGTTCGAGATTGGTCAACCCAAAAGGAATTGCCGTAAAGAACTGCGCCGCGTCCACCTTGCCCTTGTGGTAATAAGACGCGTCGTGACCCATCTCGACCGTGCCGCGACTCACCGCGTCGAACACCTCGAATGCCGGGACCAGTTCGCCAGCACCGTACACCTTGATCTTGAGTCGGCCCGCGCTCGCCGCCTCGACGCGCGTCGCCAGATTCTCGGGCCCCATTCCGAGCCCCGGAAATTTCGGCGGCCAGGATGTCACACACGACCATTCGAAGGTATCGGCCTGCGCCGTGCGGGCTGGTCCGCATTCCGTCTCTTTACTCGCGCAGGCAGCCAGGCCCGCACCGGCCGCCACGGCCCCGATGAACTGTCTTCTTTTCATTATCTATCCGATATTGGTGGGTTCGCGGCTAGTCTAGCCCGAATATTTCATGAGTTGGCGCGAAAGATCGGTTAAGGATTTGATTGGCTAAAGGATTTTCCGAACGAGCGGAATAACCGTGTGTATTTCCGAGCGAGGAAAATTCTTTAGACGATCAAGGACTAAGCGAAAGCGCGGCATTCTCGTGAAGTATTCGGGCCAGGGCCCGGCATCGGCGTTGCCAACAAGACATGGTGGTAACATGAGGTGGACTTTCTTTCCCACTTTTTATGCTATTTTTTTATGTACTGGGATTATGTTCCCCACAATTATTCCAAAAAGGCCCCGATCAGCAGATCGGGGCCCGCCCTTCCTTAGCCCGGCGCGATAAATGGAGATTATTGACGCCATCCCTGGCATCAGAGGGAGAATATTCTGCGGTTTTCTCCCACCGGCGGGATTTTGCAGTCTCACACCCGGCCGATGATCAGGTGGCTTATCATTCTGGTCAAAGCACGAATAAAGGCCGCTATAGCGGAGAATCCGGAGACCCCGAGCAGAAATGATTGGATTATTGCAGCGCGTCAGCCGCGCCGATGTCTGTGTGGACGAGCACACGATCGCCGAGATCGGGCGCGGTCTGCTGGTACTGGTCGCGGTGCACCGCGACGATAACGAGCGTGATGTCGCGCGCCTGGCCGAGCGAATCTTGAGCTACCGGGTGTTTCCTGACGACGAGGGCCGCATGAATCGGAACCTGCAGGACATTGGCGGTGATTTGCTGCTGGTGCCGCAATTCACGCTGGCCGCCGACACTAAAAAGGGCACGCGCGCGAGCTTCACGAAGGCGGCGCCGCCCGAGAAGGGCGCCGCTTATTTTGCGCGGCTCGCCGCTATCTGCGCAGATGCGCTCGGCCAGGTGGGAACCGGAGAGTTCGGCGCCAACATGCAGGTCAACCTGGTGAACGACGGTCCGGTAACGTTCTGGCTGGAGTCATAATCGAAGACACGTCCTCGTCTCGTCCAAGCGGGTTCAGTAGACTGGCGGGATGAGCGCGGCCCAGATTGCGATGCGGTTTTGTTGCACGGGCAGGCGTATCATGAACATAATTTGCGCCCGACAGCTGTCGGGACGCAATCTGCTTAAACTACGGGGCGTCGCCCCAGGAGTAACAGGATGTTTGCCAATATCGGCCCATGGCAATTACTGATCATTCTCGTCATCGTGCTGGCGATTTTTGGCACCAAGCGACTGCGCACGCTCGGCTCTGATCTCGGGAGCGCCGTTAAGGGTTTTCGTTCGGCGATGAATGAGGCCGAAGAAACGAACGAGCAAATCGGCGAGTCCTCCGAGGACGCGGACTTCGACAACACGCCGACTGAAGAGTCCCGCAAAGAAAAAGACACCTGATAAGCCGCTGCCATGTCGGGAATCGGCGGTTCGGAATTTCTGCTCCTGTGCCTGATCGGGCTACTGATACTCGGGCCCGAACGCTTACCACGCGTGGCGCGGCAGATCGGCGCGTGGGTAGGCAAGGCGAGACAGATGACGCGTACGCTGCAGCGGCAGCTCGAAGAAGAGCTCGATGTCGAAAAGAACATTGGCATCGACCCCAAGGATCTCTCCCCCGACGCATTGCTGTCACCCCGCGATGATGATACGTACTCGCCATTGCACGGAGACGCGGCCAAGGCAAACAAGGCCAGCGCTGACCGCATAGATTCGCCCGAGAAGACCGACTGATGTCTGAGGCAGCGCCGGAGAAAGAAGAGGACCTCGCGGAAGGTACGTTGTTATCGCACCTCGTCGAGCTGCGGAGTCGTCTGTTCAAGGTGTTCCTTAGCGTCTTTGTTATCTTTATCGTACTGCTGCCGTTCTCGCAGAAGATCTTCAACTTTGCCGCCGAACCGCTCATCAACGTCGTGCCCGGCGGGCAGCTCATTGCGCTGAGCCCGGTGTCTCCGCTGACGGCGACGATCATGCTGGCGTTCTATATATCGCTGTTCCTGGCGATGCCGGTCATTCTTTACCAGGCATGGGCTTTCGTAGCACCCGGGCTGTACAAGAAGGAGAAGCATTTCGCCTTCCCGCTGCTCGCCTCGAGCATCCTGTTGTTTTACGCCGGCATCGCCTTCGCCTACTTCGTCGTGTTCCCGCTGGTCTTCGGTTTCGTCTCGAGCTTCACGCCGGATAAGGTCGAGTACCAACCGGACATGGCCGAGTACGTCAGCTTTATTATGATGGTCGTGCTCGTGTTCGGCCTGGCCTTCGAGACGCCGATCGCGACCGTGCTGACTGTCTGGACCGGGCTGACGACGCCGGAGAAGCTTGGCAAGGCCCGGCCGTATGTCTTCCTCGGCGCGTTTATCGTCGGCATGCTGCTGACGCCGCCGGACGTCATCAGCCAGACGATCCTCGCGATCCCGGTTTACCTGCTGTACGAGCTCGGGATCATCATGTCACGGATATTTCGCACAAAGTCCGACGAGAAACCGATCGCAGACATCTGATTGGCTGCAAACAAACACGTTCCAGCCCCCCGCCATACGTTGGCACTGATGCTGTCAGGTAGCGGCAGAGGCGCTAAATGGTGTTTAATGCCAAGCCTCGACCCGTAAGAACAACACGTCAAATGGCGCGCACAGCCGCCCGGGGGAAAACATGACCGATTCCGTTGCCGCAACCGCTGAGGACTATTCTCACGACGACGAGTTTCTGGGCCATCCCAAGGGTCTGTACGTCTGTTTCACGACCGAGCTATGGGAACGCTTTTCGTTCTACGGGATGAAGTACCTGCTGCTGCTGTACCTGACCAAATATCACCTATTCTCCGACGAGATGGGACTCGACGTACTGGGGTCCTACGCCGGGCTCGTGTATGCATTGCCGCTCATCGGCGGCATGATTGCCGACCGGTTCCTGGGTATGCGCAAGTCGGTGTTGTTCGGCGGAATCCTGTTGTCGCTCGGCCACATCCTGATGGCGGTCGAGGGACATAAGGCTATATTCTACGCGGCGGGTACGACGCTCAAGGAAAGCCTCACGCTGGCGAGCGGCCAGGTGCTGGCGGCCGGTACGATACTCGATACCGATATAACGATGCGCGACACAGCCGCTTTGGACGTATTCTATTTCGCGCTGGCACTCATCGTCATGGGAGTCGGCTACCTGAAACCGAATATATCGACCATCGTCGGCAAGCTGTACTCCCAGGACGACCCGCGGCGTGATTCAGGCTTCACGATCTTCTATATGGGTATCAACATCGGCTCGTTTGCGGCGACGCTCTTGTGCGGCTGGCTCGGAGAGACCTTCGGCTGGAAGTACGGCTTCGGCGCGGCGGGCATTGGCATGATACTTGGCCTCATCACGTTCACCTACGGACAGAAATTCCTGATGGGCCACGCCGAACCGTCCGAACCCGAGAAACTGCAGAAGAGTTTTCTCGGGCCCATCAACGTCGAGTGGTCAATCTACCTGTTAAGCCTGCCGGTCCTCGGCGTGTTGTGGTTCCTCGTTCAACACGAACCGGTCGTACTGATTACGCAAAACGTATTCCTTATCGTCGCCGTCGTCGGGCTGATCCTCTACTCGATGATCCACAAGCGCATGGATCAGGATAACAAGCTGGCATTCGTAATCGCCATCATCGCCGTTATTTCGGGAATCTGTGCGGTCGTCGCAAACCTGCATCCGATTGGGGGGATCGAGGCTTACGCGGACGAGGTGCTGTACCTGTCGATCGTGCTGATCGTCGGGTTCGTGATCTACGGTTTCGTCACCCATTATTCTGACGAGTTTGGTCGCACGGTCGTGTTGATGATCCTGATTCTCTCGACCATCGTCTTCTGGGCGCTGTTCGAGCAGTCGGCCGGATCGATGACCCTTTATGCCGACCGTGTCGTCGACCGTTCGATCGGTAACGTCACATTCACCGCCGCGCAATTCGGCTCGCTGAACGCGGGCTTCATCATGCTGCTGGCGATTCCATTCGCAGCACTCTGGACCTGGCTCGCGAAGAAAAATCTCGAGCCGCCGACGCCGGTCAAATTCGGCCTCGGCATTTTTCAGGCCGGCCTTGGGTTCGGTGCCCTGGTTCTCGGCTCCCAGTTCCCGGACCAGGCGGGTCAGGTGGCAATGATCTGGCTGGTTCTCGCCTACCTGCTGCACACGACCGGCGAGCTCTGCCTGTCACCGGTCGGTTTGTCGGCGGTGACCAAGCTGTCCATCGGTAATGTCGTCGGCGTCAGCATGGGTACGTGGTTTCTCGCCACGGCACTCTCGGAGACGGTCGCCACGCGCATTGGTAAAATGGCGGCCATCGGTGGCGAAGGCACCGAGGTCGCCGATTCGGCAACGGCGCTGGCGACCTATACCCAACTGTTCGAGTTCCTGATGTGGTTCGGCCTCGGCGCGGGCGCCTTCATGATCATCATTTCACCGATCCTCCGTCGCTGGATGCACGGCATACACTAGAGGAATAGTTGCAGGGGAAAAGCATGACAGCACAAAACCAGAGTAACGCGTCGGGCGGCTTTCTAGGCAGCGTAGAGCGCATCGGTAACAAGCTACCGGACCCGGCAGTGCTGTTTATCGCGCTGTTGTTTATCGTTTGGGTCTTGTCATTTCTGCTGTCGTTCGTGACTTTCGGTGTCATCGATCCACGCTCGGGCGAGCCGCTGGTCGTCAACAACCTGTTGTCGGGCTCTGCCATAACCGAGTTCTTGTCGGTGATGGTCACGAACTTCTCGCACTTTCACCCGGTCGGCGTGGTACTGGTTGCCATGCTGGGTATCGGCGTCGCCGAACATACCGGCTTTATCAATTCGGCCATCCGTTCGTTGCTCAACGTGACGCCGGCGAAGCTGCTGACGCCGATGGTTATTCTGGTCGGCATCGTCAGCCACTCGGCCGTCGACGCCGGTTACGTGATGGTCATCCCGCTCGGCGGAGTTATTTTTTATGCGGCCGGACGCCATCCGCTTGCCGGCATCGCAGCGGCATTCGCCGGCGTTTCCGGTGGCTTCTCGGCCAATTTCGTGCCGAGTTCGCTGGACCCGCTGCTGCAGGGGCTCACGCAGGCTGGTGCGCAGATCCTCGATCCCGACATTATCGTCAACCCGCTCAATAACTATTTCTTCACAACGGCATCGTCGGTGCTCATCATCGGACTGGGCTGGTACATCACCGACAAGATCGTCGAACCTCGCATCAAGGCGACCGTAGTCGACGGCGACGCCGAAGACCTGCCAGAGATGCACGATCTCCAGGATCACGAACGCAAGGGCTTGCGTTGGGCGTTGATCTCGATGGTGCTTGGCATCGTCCTGATGATCGTGACCGCTATCCCCGACGGTTCCGCCTGGCGCACGGAGGACGGCGACCTGACCGCGTTCAGCGCCCCGATGATGCGGTCTATCGTGTCGTTGATATTCCTGTTGTTTCTTGTCCCCGGCGTTGTCTACGGCATTGTTGCCGGCACAATGAAGAGCTCCAAGGACATGATCGAGGGTATGACACACGCCATGCACGGCATGGCGTACTACCTCGTCATCATGTTCTTCATCGCGCAGTTCGTGTATGCCTTCGGGCAGTCAAACCTGGGCGTGCTGCTGGCGCTAGAAGGCGCCGGCTTTCTGAAATCAATCAACGCGGGCGCCTCGATAACGATCGTTGGCATCGTCTTGCTGACCGCGTTCGTCAATATCTTCGTCGGCTCTGCGAGCGGCAAGTGGGGCTTGCTCGCGCCGATTTTCGCGCCAATGCTGATGACGCTCGGCATCTCTCCCGACCTGACGCAAGCCGCTTATCGTGTTGGCGACTCCAGCACCAATATCATCACACCATTGATGCCGTACTTCCCACTCGTCGTCGTGTACTGCCAGCGTTACGTCAAGTCGACAGGCATCGGCACGCTGACCGCAATGATGCTGCCGTACTCTTTATGGTTCCTGCTGACGTGGACGATCTTCCTGCTGATCTACTTCGCGATTGGCTTGCCCCTGGGTATCGGTGCCAGTTACACGTATCCGGCCAGCTAAGGAGACGACATGCACGACTTCGAGAAACTTGGGGCGTTCTATCTTGGCAAACGCTATGACATGGAGGCCGAAAAACAGACCGACGACCTGGTTCTTTACGATTCCAAGGACCTGACGACGCACGCCGTTATCATTGGCATGACCGGCTCGGGTAAGACCGGGCTCGGTGTCGGCATTCTGGAGGAGGCCGCGCTCGATCATATCCCGGTCATCGCCATCGACCCGAAAGGCGACATGGGTAACCTGTTGCTGACTTTTCCGAAGCTCGCAGCGACAGATTTTCGCCCGTGGATCAACACGCGCACAGCAACGGACAAGGGCCAGACGCCGGACCAGTTTGCCGCCGCGCAGGCCGCTTTATGGAAAAAGGGTCTCGGCGGCTGGGGCCAGGACGGCAAGCGCATCGAGCAACTGCGCAAGAACGTCGATATGGCCATCTATACGCCGGGAAGTAATTCCGGCATGCCGGTTTCGGTACTGCAGTCTTTCGGCGCGCCGGATCAGGAATTAATCGACGACATCGATCTTTACCGCGAGCGCGTGCAATCGACGGCGACTGGCATATTGACGCTACTCGACATCGACGCGGATCCGGTGGCGAGCCGCGAGCACATTCTTATCTCGAAGCTGCTCGATAATGCCTGGCGCGAGGGGCGCAGCCTCGACGTCGCCGGGCTGATCGGTGAAATCCAGAATCCGCCGATCGCCAAGGTCGGTGTGATGAACCTCGATTCGTTTTTCCCTGAAAAGGACCGGTTTGCGCTCGCGATGCGCCTTAATAATTTGCTGGCGGCGCCCGGCTTCGAAGCCTGGATGCAGGGCACGCCGCTAAATGCGAAGAACCTCCTGTACACGGAAGAGGGCAAACCCCGCATTTCCGTCATGTCGATCGCGCATCTCGATGATGCGCAGCGCATGTTCTTCGTTTCGATGCTGCTCAACGAACTGATCGCCTGGATGCGCGCGCAGCAGGGTACCTCGAGCTTGCGTGCCATTCTTTACATGGACGAAATCTTCGGCTACATGCCGCCCGTGGCAAACCCGCCGTCGAAAAAGCTGTTCCTGACATTGCTCAAGCAGGCACGTGCGTACGGGCTCGGCCTGGTGCTGGCCACGCAGAACCCGGTCGACCTCGACTACAAAGGTTTGTCGAATACCGGCACCTGGTTCATCGGCCGCCTGCAAACGGAGCGCGATAAAGCACGTGTCATGGAGGGCCTCGAGGGTGCGAGCGGCGGCAAGTTCGACAAACAGGCAATGGAGCGCACGATCGCCGGGCTCGGCAAGCGGCGCTTCCTCTTGCACAACGTGCACGAAGACGAGGCGGTCGTATTCAACACGCGCTGGGTGATGTCTTACCTCGCCGGGCCGCTGACCCGCGATCACATTCGTACGTTGATGTCGAAGGCCAAAACAAAACTCGCCGCGGTGGCCAAGGCCGCATCGATTCCAAAGAAGAAAGCCAAAGCGAGTGCGCCGGCGTTACCGCCCGCTGTAGACCAGTATTTCGTTCCGACATCGGGCGCCGACGACATTGTCTACCATCCGCGACTCATCGGCGCCGGTGATGTCGTATTTACCAGCGCCCGCTACAACATCGAAGACGAACGCAACGTTGTGCACGTCGTCGAGTTTGAAGACGGACCAGTCGAGATTGACTGGGACAACAGCGAGCCGGTCGAGATTACCGTCGACGACCTGCTCGATGAAGGCGCAGAAAGCGCGACCTATGCCGACTGCCCGGTCGCCGCAAATACCCCGAAGAATTACACCGGCTGGGGTAAGGAATACAAGCGCTGGCTGCGACAAAACGAGAACATCACGTTGTTCAACAGCAAGCGTTTCAAACTGACATCGACGTCCGCCGAAACGGAGGGCGATTTCCGTGCGCGTCTGCAGGATGCCGCCAGCGAAAAACGCGATCGGGCGATCGCCGCGATACGCAAGCGCTATGCGAGCAAAGTCACGACGCTCGAGAACCGCCTGATGCGGGCCGAACAGGCAATCTCTCGCGAAAAACAGCAGTCAACCAAGAAGAAACTCGATACGGCGATCTCGTTCGGCACGGCGATCCTCGGCGCGGTACTTGGCAGGAAGAAGCTCTCCAGCAGCACGGCGACGAAAATTGGTTCTGCAATCAAGACCGCCGGTGGCGCCAGCAAGGAAGCGGCTGACGTCGAGCGCGCGCAGCAGACCGCCGAGAAGGTCAAGACCGATATCGCGGCGCTCAATGCCGCGCTGGAGAAAGAGGTTACCGACCTGGATACGTCGTTCGACGCACAGAATGAGGACCTCAAGGAAATCGTTGTGCGGGCCAAGAGCACGGATATCCACGTATCGCTGACGGGACTGGTGTGGATGCCGTACACGGCGGATGACAAGGGGCGCCTGCGTCCCGCGTGGTAGGGGTCAGACCCCTATCGGCGTCTGACCCCAGTCAATCCCGGTCAGTCGCCGATACAGGCGCCTGCGTAGGCTTTGTCGACGCCCGCGTTCTCGAGCCGGCACTCGTTATCGTAAGTGACCTCATCGATCCCGCATACCGGCGAGTAATCCCGAGGACAGTTGCGACCGAGGTTCTCGCAGACGCCGGCGTACTCGATGCGCACGCCGCGCCGTTCGGCCTGGCAGGCATTACTGTAGGTCATGCCGTCGAATCCACAGACCGGCACAAACAATCGCGGGCACGGCCGTACGTTACAGATGCCCTCCGTAAAGGTCTGCACGCCTTCGCGCTCGGCATGGCAGGCGTTGTCGTAGGTCACATCGTCATCACCGCATACCGGCGCGAACACTTGCGGACAATTGTCCGGATCGCAGGCGTCTTTGCGCTGTACCGGGATGCGCTCTGCATCTGCTTCGCAACGATTGATAAAGGTACGGCCGTTAATGCCGCAGACCGGCTCGTTGATAGACGGGCAGCCGTTCGGCGTGCAGGCGCCCAGGCCCGCCACCTCGATCTGCGACTGCGCCGCGAAACATTCATTGATATAGGTGTTGCCGTCTATGCCGCAGACAGGGTCGAATGTTTCGGGACAACCGGCCTCGTTCTTCTCGTCCGGGCAGCGGCCGCGGCTGGCGATCTCGACACCGGCCGCGCCGGCGACACAATCGTTGCTGTACGTCTGCCCATCGACACCGCAGACAGGGTCGTACTGCATCGTGCACGCGACATCTTCCGCCACCGTAATGTTGATCTTCAACGGTAGTCGTTCTTCTTCTGTCGCCAGCTCCTCGGCCACCAACGTCACTGGCAGCAGTGCTGCGACAAGCGCTGTCATCACCAGGCCTGCGTCGTGGCTTTGTATTTTGTGAAGGTATCCCATGTCCGTTATTAGAGCCCCGCGAGTCGACGCGGTTCAACTGTTTCTCGCTGTGTTCGGGCGGCGCTTGTCGTTGTCCTGACCAGCTCGCTGACCCGGACCAGCTCGATGCCGTGCTCGGCAAGCATCGGCAACTCGCGTTCTAGCAGGTTCAGTGTCGCCTCGTACGGATGACCGATCGCAATCACGCTGCCGCGTTCAAGCGCGAGTCGCTTCATCCGTTCGAACTCACGCGCAACCGTTTCCGGCGACCGATCGGGATCCAGAAACACGTCGCGCCTGGCGGCGCTGACGCTGTTCTCCGCGGCAATCCGCAACGCGACGCTTTTGTGTGTCGTGTAGCTGTCGATAAAGAACAGGTGGTCGCGCGCCTTGATTTCATCCATCAGCCACTGCATGTGCCCCGGGTGCTGCGTCAACAGGCTGCCGCGGTGACTGTTGACGCCGATTACGTGCGGCACGGAGCGGAGCGCCTGTTCAAACACCTGGCCTACTTCGACGCGGCTCATGTTGAGGGTGATACCGACTGGATCGGTGACCACCTCCCCGGCATCCGCCTGCAGCGGCAAATGCAGCAATACCTCCTTGCCATCACGATAGGCCTTGCGTGCCAGGCTTGCCGCCAGTGGTGTCCCGGGCAGAAATGCGAACGCGACATCGCCGGGCAGGTCGATCGCCCGCCGGCCGGCCTGCAGCTGATTGCCGAGGTCGTCGATGATAATGGCGACTCTCGCCAGGTCACCGGCGCCGGTTTGCGATGCCAACAACAGCAGTGCGGCTGCGAGCCAGGATCTTGCGGAAATCATCGCGCCTTGCTGTGCATCACCGGGGTGACTTGCAGGTACTCCATTGCTTCAGCCAGCTGCGTATCCGCGTCCCGATTCGTTACGCCGGAAAGGCTGCTGTCCGGGAAGCCCGGCGTATCCTCAACGAGTATGTCGGGCGTGATGCCAACGTCGTGAATCGAATCACCCGACGGTGTGTAATAACGCGAAGTCGTCAGCTTGATGGCGCGCCCGCGTGAAAGCGGCATTACGGTTTGTACCAGCCCCTTGCCGAAGGTTGCGGTGCCGAGCACCAGCGCACGACGATGATCCTGCAGCGCCCCGGCCACGATCTCCGATGCCGACGCCGAACCGTTGTTAACGAGCACCACCAGGCTGGCGCCATCCAGAATATCGCCCTGATGCGCGGAGCGCGTGAAGCGCGCGTCCGTGGTGCGCCCATCGGCTGCAACAATCAGCCCGGAATCGAGGAACAGGTCGGATACATCAACAGCTGCGTCCAGGACCCCGCCCGGGTTATTGCGAAGGTCGAGCACCAGGCCGTCCAGCATCCCGTCACTCTGATGCTGCAGCTCATCGACGGCCTTCCCGAGCTCTGTCGATGTGCTCTCGGTAAACTGGCTGACACGAACATAGCCAAACGCCGGCCCCAGCAATTCCTTGTGCACGCTCGCCACGTGAATTCTCTGGCGCCGCATTTCATAATCGATTTTGCGTTCGTCATCTCGCAGCACGGTCAGACTTACCCGGGTGCCGACGTGGCCGCGCAGATGCCCAATGGTCTGGCGCAGATTGCCTCCTTGGATTTGCGTACCATTAACCGCGACAATCTGGTCGCCGCCACGAATGCCTGCGCGCGCGGCGGGCGACCCGGCAATCGGTGCAACGACCGTGACGGCGCCATCGACCTCATCGACCTCGATGCCGACGCCCGTGTAGCTACCGGTCGTGCTGGCCCGGATATCGCGGTATTCGCTGGCGTTGAGATATTGCGAGTGCGCGTCGAGATCACTGACCATGCCGCGGATTGCGCTTTCCAGCAGCGTGGTGTCGTCGACCGACTCAACATAATCCTGCTGGACGAGCTCGAGCACCTCAGCCAGCTGACGCGCCCGTTCGAGCGCCAACGCGTCCTGGTCCGGTGCTGCACCGCCCATAATCTGACCGCTGAACGACAGGCTGAAGCCCAGCACGACGCCGACTACAACAACCAAAATCGCTCTGGTTTTCAATGACATGCAACTCTCCGTGTGCTGCGAACCCGCGGCTCGCGAGCAAGACCCTCGACCTTAGCACAGCGATTTGTCGAGAACAGCCCATCAGAGCGCTTCGGGCGCTATTAGCCCCCTGGTCGGCGGGTAATCCAGCGGCGTGGATTCAGCGGCTCGGTGCCGCGGCGCAACTCAAAATACAGTCCCGCCTCCGACTGACCGCCGCTTTCTCCTACGGTCGCAATAACATCGCCGGGCGCGACCCAGTCGCCGGCGTTTTTCAGGATAGTTTCGTTATAGCCGTACAGGGTCATGAAGCCCTCGCCGTGATCCACGATCACCAGGAGCCCCATCCCGGACAGCCAGTCGGCAAAGGCGACGCGGCCGTGGTAGACCGCCCTGACTTCCTGGCCGCGCGGCGCCGCCAGCACCACCCCGTTCCATTTGATCTCGCCGCCGGCTCGCGGCTGCCCGAAGTCATGCAGCAGTGCGCCCGCAATCGGCCACGTCAGATTTCCGCGCAACTCGCTGAACGGTTCTTCGGAACGAATCGGGTAGTCGGACAGGATGCTTGAAAGCTCTGCTATCAGTCGTGTCAGATCTTGTTCCTGCGCGGCAAGTCGCTCGACCTCCTGGCCCTCGCTGGCGATCTTCCGCCGCAGTTCCGTGAGCAGTGCGCCGCGACTGTCCTGAGAGTTCTGCAATTTTGACAGCTCACCGTAACGAGACCCCGCAAGTTCTTTGAGCTTCGCTTCCTCGGCGGCGATTCCTGCTTTCAGTTCGTCCAGCTTCCGGATTTCGCCGATCACGGCATCGATATTCTCGGCCCGATAGTCATTCAGGTAACGGTAGTAGGCCATGAGCCGGCCCAGCGTCGCCGGGTCGCGCTGACTCAGCAGCAACCGCAGCTTCTCCTGGCCACCGCTCATGTAGGCGGCCCGCACCTGTACGGCGAGCGCCGCCGACTCGGCATCGAGATGCGACTCCCGCTCGGCAAGCTCGTCATCCATTTGCCGCTTCTCGTTCGCCGTTTGACGCTGCTGGCGCTCGAGTTCCTTGATGCGCGTTCGCTGTTCGGAAATGCGGACTTCGAGCTCCTGCAGCTCGGCCGTCAGCCGATCGCGTTCGGCGGCGCTGGCATCCATACTCTCCTTGAGTTCGCTGATGCGTTGGCGCACGAGCTCGAGCTCGCGCTCCTTGACTCTCGTCAGCTCGCCAGGCGCTTCCTGCCCGGGTGCGGCGGCCGCCAATCCAAGCGCAGCAACGGCGATGATGAATCGTCCTGTCATGGCGACAAGTGTAGGGCTTGTGGGGTATTCCCGCCCGCGCAAAAGCGTATAATCCCGTGTTTTCCCGTTACCAGTGCGCAGATCGCTGCGTCGAAATAATTGATTCATGGACAGATTTCTAGAATTCACGAGCAACCACGTGCTGCTCGTGTCCGCGCTGCTGATCAGCTTCTTCATCCTCGTGTTTTCCGAGTTGCGCCGCAAGGCCGGCGGGTTGATTAACGTCGAAACCGGCGAGGCTGTAAGGCTGATCAATAACGACGGCATCGTCATTGACATCCGCAGCTCGGACGCTTTCGCGCGCGGGCATATCGTCAACGCGAAGAATATCCCGTCGGATGAGATGGACGGTAAGATTTCGCAGATCGACAAGTTCAAGGCGAAGCCGATAGTCGCCGTTTGCGACAACGGCATTACCTCAACCAAAGTCGTTACCACATTGCGCAACGCCGGGTTCGAGAGCGTCTATAATCTCAAGGGCGGCATGAACGGCTGGACTCAGGCCGGGCTGCCCGTTGTTACAGGCAAGAAAACGCGCAGCAAGGCGAACAAGCAAAAGAAAAAGAAAAAGGGGTGACGTGACAGGCCCCAAAGTCACAGTGTACGGCAACGCGTTCTGCCCATATTGCGGCGCGGCGCGGATGCTGCTGACGAAAAAGTCGATCGAGTTTGAAGATATCTCGGTTACCGACGACGTTTCGCATTTTGAGGACATGCTGGAACGCAGCGGGCGTCGCTCGGTTCCGCAAATTTTCATCGACGATAATCACGTCGGTGGATTCGATGAACTCGACGCGCTCGAGCGCAGCGGCGAGCTGGATAAGCTGCTCACCGACTAGTTCGGCGAGCTTACAATCATTACAACAGGAAGGGCCATGGCAGACACAGATCAAAACGCTGAGAAGCGATTATCGATTATCAAGATTTACCTGAAGGATTTTTCGTTCGAATCACCGCAGTCGCCGGCAATTTTCCGCCGTGGCGACTGGAAGCCGCAGACATCGTTAAATCTGCGCAGCTCGCATAATGACGACGAAGGCGAAACTCACGAGATAGTGCTGACGCTGACCGTCGAGGCCAAGGACGAGGACAAGACCTGCTTCCTGATCGAGTTGCAGCAGGCAGGACTGTTCGAGATTTCGGGTTACGACGACCAGGAGTTCAAGGCGATTGTCGGCAGCTTCTGCCCCAATATCCTGTTCCCGTATGCGCGTGAATCCATCGCCTCGCTGATCCAGAAGGGCGGCTTCCCCGAGTTCGTGCTGCAGCCAATTAACTTCGACGCGCTGTTCATGCAGGCACAGGCGCAGGCGGCGGCGAAAGCGGCTGAAGGGGAGTCGATCCAGTAAACAGCCCGTCTCCACAGCCGGTTGCGGTAATCGGCGCGGGGTCCTGGGGCACCGCGCTGGCGCTGCAATTCGCGCGCTGTGGGAGCACCGTAAAACTTGGCGGCCTGATGGAGCTCGACCAGCTGGAGGCAATGGCCGAGAAGGGCGAAAACGTGCGTTACCTGCCCGGCGTCCCATTTCCGCCCAACCTGACTGCACATGCTGACATCGAAGAGTGTCTCGCTGGCGCGCGTGACATTGTCGTCGTCGTCCCCAGCCACGGCCTGCGCGATACGCTGACCGCAATAAAGCCGCGACTTGGTCCCGACTCCCGGGTGTGCTGGGCCACCAAGGGCTTCGAGTTACACACCGGCAAGCTGCCGCACCAGGTGGCTGAAGAGGTGCTCGGGACCGATCGCCCGATGGCCGTGTTGTCCGGGCCGACGTTTGCCAAGGAGGTCGCGGCCGGCCTGCCGACCGCAATGACCATTGCCGCCGATGATGACGCGTTCGCACAGGATCTTGCGGTGGCGCTATCGAGTGACCTGTTTCGAGCCTATACATCTGACGACTTTGTTGGTGTCGAAGTCGGTGGCGCCGTGAAGAACGTACTCGCGATTGCCGCCGGTATGTCCGACGGGTTGGGCTTCGGCGCCAATACGCGCATAGCTTTGATCAACCGCGGGTTGGTCGAGTTGATGCGCCTGGGGGTCGCGCTGGGCGCGCGCAAGGAAACCTTCATGGGCCTGGCCGGGATGGGCGATCTGGTGCTGACCTGCACCGATAACCTGTCACGCAATCGCCGCATGGGGCTTGCGCTGGCGGGCGGAATGTCGATCGAGGAGGCGCAGGAGGAGATTCAGCAGGTCGTCGAAGGCGTGCTTGCCGCCGAAGCGGTGAAAGAGGTCGCCGACGATCTCGGCATCGAAATGCCGATTTGCCAACAGGTCTACAGCATCCTTTACGAAGGCAAGTCACCGCGTGCCGCGGTCGAAACCCTGATGCGGCGCCAGCTCAAGTCCGAGAACGACCAGCATCAGTGAAGATGCCGGCCCTATCCACTACACTGGTAACGGGGAACTAGAAAAAATTAACAGAATGGGGGCAACACCCATGGACCGACGACTATTCTGCAAGACAACGCTTGCGGCCAGCATGACGGCCGCGTACCCGCTGCTCGCCGCGTGCGAGAAAAAAGGCACGGTCGCGACTCACGCCAATACCAGCATTCGCGGCATTTCCCTGGATGGTGCCGAAATTGAGCTCGAAAAAGCCGCTATCAAGGAGCTTGGCGAGGCGATGGGCGGCCCGGTAATGCTCTCGGGGCATCCGGATTACGACGGCGCACGAACAATCTGGAACGGCATGCACGACAAGCGGCCGGCGTTGATCGCCCGCTGCTTGAACAGCCAGGATGTGTCACACGCGGTGACCTTTGCCCGTGAACGCAACCTGCTGGTTGCGGTCCGTGGCGGCGGGCATAGCTGGCCCGGCAAATCCATCTGTGACGATGGGCTCATGATCGATCTCTCGCAGCTCACTGACGTCAGCGTGAACGCCGAAACTCAGCGCGCGTTTGCCGGTGGCGGCGCGCTCCTCGGGCACCTCGACCAGGCGTCGTTACCACATGGCCTGGTCACGACCGCGGGCGTTATCTCACACACGGGTGTCGGCGGCTTCACGTTAGGTGGTGGTTTTGGGAGGCTGAATCGTAAATACGGACTCGCCATCGACAATCTTTGTTCGGCCGAAATAATCACGGCCGACGGCAAGATTCGTACTGTCGACAAAGATCGGGATCCGGACTTGTTCTGGGCAATACGCGGCGGTGGCGGCAATTTTGGTGTCGTGACCACGTTCGAATTTATGCTGCATCCATTCGATCGCAACGTCCTGTCCGGCAACATTGTCTGGCCATTCGAGCAGGCAAGGGACGTTCTCGAGTTTTATGCCGAATGGTCTGCAGGGCTGTCCGATGAGATGTACGCAGGCCCGACAACATTGACTACGCCGGAGGGCGCAAGGCTCATCATGATAGATGTCGTATACAACGGCGACCCTTCTGCTGGAGAAAAAGAGCTGGCGCCGCTGCGGACATTAGGCTCACCGATTGCCGATGACGTCATCGCTCAGGACTATACGGTATTGCAGACCAACCTCGACGTACCGTTTGGTCACGGTATCCGCTCATATGCCAAGAACGGCATGGTTAAGGAATGGACACAGGGATTGGTCGATACCATGGTTGAGGCGGACGACCCTCGTGTTTTTGTTGGCAATCATGTCGCCGGTGCCGCCGTAAAAAGAGTGGGCGAGCTCGACACGGCGTTCCCGCATCGCAACGCGGAGATCATGATCGTCATGGCTGCCGGCTGGATGGACGCAGAGCAGGACGACGAACTCATCGCGGCATCGCGAGCCTATTACAAGGCCGTCGAGCCACACCTCGGTGGGTACTACGGCAACATAGACTTCGACCAGAGCCAGGCTGTCGGTAATTACGGCCCCGCGTATGAACGCCTGTCGAAGATCAAGGGCCAATACGACGCCGGCAACCTGTTCCGGCTCAACAGCAACATCAAGCCAGCCTAGTTACCGCCGTCAAAGTCCAGCTGTCGCCAGGCTTCATAGACAACGACCGCAGCCGAGTTCGAAAGATTCAGGCTGCGGCTGTTGTCGCGCATTGGCAATCGCAATCGCTGCGCTTCGGGGAGCGCATCAAGCACCGCCTGCGGCAGGCCGCGCGTTTCGGGGCCGAACAGGAAAGCGTCGTCTGGCTCGTATGCCGGCACGTCATGGCGTGTCGTGCCGCGCGTACTTAATGCGAACACGCGTGGCTCGCCGAGCACCCGCAAGCAGTCACCGAGCGTTGCGTGCGTCGCCACGCTGGCGAACTCCCGGTAATCCAGCCCGGCACGTTTGAGTCGCGGCTCGTCGAGCTCGAAACCCAGTGGCTCGACGAGGTGCAGCGCCACACCGGTATTTGCACACAGGCGCATGATGTTGCCTGTGTTTGGCGGGATCTCCGGTTCGTAAAGAATAAGGCTAAACATGGAAAACTCTGTAAAATGCCGCCCCGATGGACAGCGACCGACTACACACCGAATTATGCGGTATCTCGATGACATCGCCTATTGTGCTGCTATCCGGTTGTGTCGGTTTCGGCGAGGAATACACTCGTGTCGCGGGTTTCTCTAACGCGGACGTCGGCGCCGTCGTGCTGAAGGGCACGACCGGCGATATGCGGCTCGGCAACCCGCCGCATCGTATTTGCGAAACACCGGACGGCATGCTGAACGCGATCGGATTGCAGAACCCGGGCGTCGACAAAGTCGTCGATGACATACTCCCGGGTCTCGACTTCAGCGAGACGCGTTTCTTTGCCAACGTCTCGGGCTCAACCATCGAGGAATACGAGCGGGTTACCGAGCGCTTCGACGATTCGGACATCGACGCGATCGAGATCAATATCTCGTGTCCAAACGTCAAGGAAGGCGGCGTTCAGTTCGGTAACGACCCGGAGATGTCTGCTCGTGTCGTCGCGGCTTGCCGCGCCAGGACATCAAAACCGATCATTACGAAGCTGTCGCCGAATCAAACCGACATCAAGACCAACGCGCGCCTGTGTATCGAGGCGGGCACCGACGGCTTTGCCGTCATCAACACACTCATGGGCATGGCAATCGACATCGAGCAGCGCAAACCGATCATCGGTAACGTTCAGGGCGGCTTGTCCGGCCCGGCCATCAAGCCGATCGCACTGCTCAAGGTGCACCAGGTTTACGAGGTATCGAGAGCGCACGACGTGCCGATCATTGGCCAGGGCGGCATCACGACGCCGGGCGATGCGATCGAGTTCATCATCGCCGGCGCTACCGCGGTCGGCATCGGCACCGCGTTGTTTTATGACCCGCTCGTGTGTAAGAAGATCAATACGGGTATTGCCGATTATCTCGAGGGGCATGACATCGGACCGGTCGCCGAACTGGTCGGGACGCTGCGAGCCTGACCGGTTCGGCCATTAACGTGCCTGGATCAATCAACAATCGCTTTGTCTATGTCCTCGGCGCCTGATCGTCATTTGCCTGGTCGGGCTCGCCTTTCAGTTCCGAACAATCGGCAAGCATCAGCAGCACATCGCCGCCGGATAGCAAGACATAGCGCGGCGTCCGGTTTCCGGCAATGACTATTTCGAAAGGCGCTCGCCGTGACGCGAGCGCCTTTCTACCAAGCCGCTACGGTATATCGATCACCACGACGCTAGACGGGTAGGCCTGTGGGCCGCCGACGATCCCGAGGTGCGGCGCACCAGAGGCAGGGTCTTCGGGCGTCAGCAATTGACGAGCAAGCTGTTGGCCATCGCCAGTCGCGGCCGGGCCATGGCCGAAAACCAGGAACCAGACCTGCGACCCGGATGACGGCTTCATGCCCCGCACCGTGCCGCTGAATCGCGTTGGCCCGTCGCCGCTCGGGATCGCACTGTCCATGCGACCAAACACGACAAGCGGATTGGCTGCTTCGTTTACGAAGTCGAAAAAGTCGGCGAATCCGCAAGGTCCGGCGTATCCCGGCGGCTCGATAAATGGTTCTGTGATAGGCCCCTGGCACTGACTCGTATCGTCGATGTAGACCCACCAGACAGTGTACGCGAATCCTTCGGCAAGCCCGTCCACAGTCATGTTGGAGCGCAGGCCTTGCGGTGTCGCGCAGACCTTACCGTGTCCATTTACAGCGCCGCCGACCAATTCCAGTTCCAGCAAATCGACGACTGGCCCCTTGCCACAATAGTTGCCTTGATCGGCTATTGCTTCTTCGGACGGCGCTACGACCGACAAAATTACAAGCGACATGAATGCCGCGGCTAATACCATCCCCTTCATCTTATTCTCCCGGATATCTCGAGGGCGCGCATTGCATCGAGGTCGTTGGCTGCACGGAAAGCAGCGGCAGGACTCAGGCGATCAACCTTCGGGGCCATGATTGTTCGGGGCCGGCTGCGATGCACCCCTGTATTGGGATGCCCACGGTGTGTTTCCGTTGTCCGGCACCCCGATAATCACCATTATTATGCCCGCTGTTGATCTTCGGAATGTTCAGCGCACATTGGCATCAGGAATGGAACACTCGACCACCGGGACCGGAGCATTGACCGGGTCGACAGTCTGTTGCCATCCCCACCTGTCCATTTCTTGTTGTTCTTCCATCCCTGGTAAGCCAAACACCGTAGACTGCGGGCTTCACCCTGGCAAGTTACTTAACATAATCCATTGGCCTTGAACTGAGCCCGACCGGGACGACCTGTCTTACAGAAGGTGCTCAGTCCCCGTTCGTCGGCCGGGCATGGGCGCCCCGGCAAAGGCGCTGACCACAAAGCCGTGTGTCTGTTACCCCTTGTCTGTCCGCTCCGCTGCGGTCTCGAGCGCCGCCGCAAAACGACGCTTCACCGGATTTATCAGCGGTCGGTATAGATATCGCAGTAACCAGCCGGGAAAGACTCTGCCACGCTCTTCGTATGCGACACGACCGCGCGGGTGATCCATAAAGGCAAGACCGGCCGGTCGATAGTTGCGCCCGTCGCGCCAGAATTCAATCTGCCTGATGTGTTTCGGGCTTTTGTACGCATAATGTGCGGGGGCCACGAGCCGCAACGGCGCGCCATGCGTTATGGACAACGGCTCACCGTCAAGCTCGTCCGCGAGTAACACGTCCGGAGACATCAGGTCATCGAGCGGCATGCTCACCCGATAGCCGTCCTGGCACCTGAAGATCACGAAGGTAGCATTCGGCTCCGGGCTGGCGACGGGAACGACGAGTCGCTCATAGAAATCCGCAAAGGCCCAGCCGGCCCAGCGAGCCGCGCACCTGGTCCAGCTTGTTACGCAATGAAAGTCGGACACTTGCTGCACACGTCGAAGCTCGCCCAGCCGTTCGGCGATTTCGACGGTGCGTTGAACATCCCCGGAAACGGTCACGGCAACACGTTTGGTCTCCGCCGGAAACCGCTTCGCATACCTGGGCAATCCGAAACGCGGCATCTCGGTGATTTCTCGCTGGCCGGGTGGCAAGGCGGGTCTGGGCGACATGGTCTCTTGCTTCTTATGGCTATTGGCAAGATAAGTCATGCCGGACGATTTACCAAACGGGCATCATCTTGCCGGAAGCCGGGGATTAGCGGCGCAAATCTTTCGGGACATCAGCCCGCGCGTCAGTCGAGATCGAGCGCCTTCATCTTGCGGGCCAGCGTATTGCGCCCCCAGCCCAGCAGCTTTGCCGCCTCCTGACGATGGCCATTGGTCTGCGACATCGCGATTTCGATCAACGTCTTTTCGAATTCGGGCAACGCCGCATCCAGTAATGGCGCATCGCTGTTATGCAATTGCTGTTCCGCCCATGCAGCCAGCGTGCGCGTCCATTCTCTTGCCGCGCGCCTCGGCGTTTCCTCCCCGCCGAGGTCGCCGGGAATATCCGCGGCCGTGATCACTGCCCCGGGTGCGGTCACCGTTAATCGGCGCGTCGCGTTCACAAGCTGGCGCACATTGCCGGGCCAGTTGAACGCTCGCAGCGCGTCCAGCGCGGTCGCGTCGATACTCTTGGCTGGCGCCCCGAGTTCTTGTGCCGCTTCGGCAAGATAGTGTTTAAGTAGCAGCGGGATGTCGTCGCGTCGTTGTCGCAATGGTGGCGTGTTGATGCGAATCACATTCAGCCGATGGTAAAGGTCCTCGCGAAAGCGCGATTCCTTGACCGCGCGCGCCAGGTCCTGGTTGGTCGCGGCAATAACCCGCACATCCACCTTGATCGGCGTCTGTCCGCCGACGCGATAGAACTCGCTCTCGGCCAGCACGCGTAGCAGCCGCGTCTGCAGCGCCGGCGACATATCGCCTATTTCATCGAGGAACAGCGTGCCACCGTCCGCCTGCTCGAATCGGCCAATGCGCCTCGCGTCGGCGCCGGTAAACGCGCCTTTTTCATGACCGAACAGTTCCGATTCGAGCAGTTCGGAGGCGATTGCAGACGTGTTAAGAGCAACGAACGTCTTATTCGACCTCGGACTGTGATCGTGCAGCGCCCGGGCAACCAGCTCCTTGCCGGTGCCGGATTCGCCGGTGATCAGCACCGTCATGCTCGAGCCCGCCAGCCGGCCAATCGAGCGAAACACCTCTTGCATCGCCGGCGCCTGGCCGATCATCGATGAGATGGCGCCGACGGCGTCGACTTTTTCGTCGGTGCCCTTGCCATTCGCACGTGCCGCTTTGTGCACGAGATCCACAGCCTCGTCGATATCGAACGGTTTCGGCAGGTACTCGAACGCGCCGCCCTTGTACGCGGCTACCGCGTTCTCGAGATCGGAGTGCGCCGTGATCACTATGATCGGCAGGCCCGGCTCCGTCGCGCGCAGGCGCTCGAGCAGCGCGATGCCGCTCATCCCGGGCATACGGACATCGGTAATGAGCACGTCGGGAGCGCCCTCGTCGATCGCCTCGAGCAAATGCTCGGCGCGCTCGAAGGTGCGCGTCTCCATGTCCGCCTGTTTAAGCGCCTTGTCCAGGACCCAGCGTACCGACTCGTCGTCGTCGACTATCCATACGTTCAGTGAGCGGTCAATCATCGGCCTCATCCTGCGCCAGCGGGATACGCACGTAAAATACGGTACGGCCCGGCCGGCTATCGAATTCGATCAGGCCGCCATGCCGGCTGATCAACTCCTGCGCCGCGGGCAACCCCAGCCCGGTGCCTTCCGGCCGGCTCGTGACCAGCGGGTAAAACACGGTGTCCTGCAGTTCGGTCGGTATGCCGGGACCGTCGTCTTCGATCTCGATGGACGCAATGACGCGATGCCGCACATTACCGATCGTAAAATTGGTCACCGCGCGGCTGCGCAATGTCAGCGTACCCTGACCTTCGAGCGCCGCCGCCGCGTTGCGCAGCAGGTTCAGGAAAGCCTGGATCATCTGGTCACGATCGAGGTCGATATCGGGCAGGCCCGGATCGTAATCCCGGTGCACGGCCAGTTGTCGATCGTCCTCGGACTCGACCAGCCGTACTACGTACTCCAGAAGTTCGTGCACATTGACCGGTTGCTTGTTCGGCGGACCGCCCGGTCCCAGCAGCGTGTCGACGAGCGCGGCCAGCCGATCCGTTTCGCTGATCACCACGTGCGTGTACTCGTGCAACACTTCGTCCACGAGCTCTCGCTCCAGTAGTTGCGCCGCTCCGCGAATACCGCCGAGTGGGTTTTTAATTTCATGCGCAAGCTGGCGAATCATCTGGCGCCCCGCGCCATGCTGAATCAGCAGCGCGTTTTCGCGGGTGATTTGCGAGCGCCGGGTTACGTCGGTCATTTCGATCAGCAGGCACGCATCATCCGCGTAAATTGGCGATACGCGGCAGTCGACGACGCGCTCATGAGCGTGCACCTCCGTCGGCGCCAGGTGCAATTCATTAGCATAATGGTCGCCGGTCATAACGACTCGACTCAGGATGTCGCGCATTTCCGGCTCGTCATCCACCAGCTTTAGTAACGAGCGGCCGCGCGCTCGTTCCTGGCTGATGCCAAGAATGTTCTCGGCGGCAGGGTTTAGCGCCACGATTAACAAGTGGACATCGAGCAAGATAACGCCCGAGCTCAGGTTGTCGAGTATGCGATCGGCGTTGCGGCGCAGCGTGTTGTCGCCGCCGGAACCGTGTGAGTCCGATTTGCGCGAGCGCGTATCTGCCGCGGTTAGGGGATGTTCGCCTGCGGCCTCAGGAGGCTGGTCTGCTGCACATAGAAGCGCGTCGGCTGGCTGCGAATCATGACCCTGCCGGTCTCGTCTACTACTTCCGCCTGCAGGTTGTGCTCGCCGCGGTAGACCTCCTGCAGCTGGAAGCTCAGGCCCCCGACTTCCAGGGGCGTGCCATCGAAGTACGCCCGCACCTGATGCCCGCTTTGCAGCGCCGGGCTCAGTGCCAGTGACACGTTCAATACGTCCCCTATGTTCCACAATGTTTGTTCCGCAACGGGCGAGGTAACCGCGAGGCTGTCGTAACCGACCGTTCTGCTGTCGTCGTCCTCGGCTGTACTCGCGCGACGCGGCAGCGGTTTGCGCGCAAGCGAGTTACCCTGCGGCGCCGTGTACTTGCCGAGGTCCACGGTCTCCGCACCCGGTTGGGGTCGGTCAGAATAATGAACGACGCCGTCTTCATCCGTCCACTTGTAGGCCTGTGCAAGCGCCGAACCTGACGCAAGGAGCCCGAGAAGGATGACAATAATTCGTAATTGCATGCTGTCAGCATAGCAGTGCGGACCTTGTTTGGGCCAGTAACCGGGCGGCGAATTGCCGCCCGGTTCACAGTTTTCAGCCGTTTTTAAAGACTGTAATACATGTCGAACTCGACCGGATGGGTGGTCATGCGCAGGCGCGTAACGTTTTCCATCTTGAGGTCGATGTAAGCATCGATCAGGTCGTCGCTGAATACGTCGCCCGCTTTCAGGAAATCGCGATCGACATCGAGCGCAGCCAGGGCCTCATCGAGCGAAAATGCAACCAGCTTCAATTGCTTCTCTTCCTCGGGCGGCAGATCGTAAAGGTCCTTGTCCATGGCATCGCCGGGATGGATCTTGTTCTGAATGCCGTCGAGGCCAGCCATCATCATCGCTGCGAACGCGAGGTACGGATTCGCCATCGAGTCCGGGAAGCGAACTTCGATCCGGCGTCCCTTCGGGTTCGCGATATACGGAATGCGAATCGACGCCGAACGGTTGCGCGCCGAGTACGCCAGAATAGTAGGCGCTTCGAATCCCGGAACGAGTCGCTTGTAACTGTTGGTCGACGGGTTGGCAAACGCGTTGATCGCCTTCGCATGTTTGATGACGCCGCCGATGTAATAGAGCGCGGTCTCGGACAGACCGCCGTAGCCGTCACCGGAGAACAGGTTCTTGCCGTCCTTGAACAGCGACTGGTGTACGTGCATGCCGTTACCGTTGTCGTTTACCAGCGGCTTGGGCATGAAGGTCGCCGTCTTGCCGTAAGCGTGCGCGACGTTGTGCACAGCATACTTCATGATCTGTACTTCGTCGGCCTTACGCACCAGCGTGTTGAACTTCGCGCCGATCTCGCACTGGCCGGCCGTCGCCACCTCATGGTGATGAACTTCAGTCGTCACGCCAAGCTCTTCGATCGCGAGACACATCGCACTACGAATATCGTGCAGCGAGTCGACCGGTGGTACCGGGAAGTAACCGCCTTTCACCGTCGGCCGGTGGCCGGTGTTGCCTTCCTCGATACTACGATCGGTGTTCCACGCGCCTTCGTCGGAATCGACCTTGTAAAACGCACCCTGCATGTTGTCGTCCCATGCAACGTGGTCGAACACGAAGAACTCATTCTCCGGGCCGAAGTACGCCGCATCGGCGACGCCGGTTGATTTCAGGTACGCCTCGGCTCGAGTCGCCAGTGACCGCGGGCAGCGATCGTAACCTTGCATCGTCGATGGTTCGACAACCGTGCAACGCAGATTCAGTGTCGGCTCGTCAGGGAATATGTCGACGACCGCCGACGCCGGATCGGGCATCAGGATCATGTCGGACTCATTGATACCTTTCCAGCCGGAAATGGATGACCCATCGAACATCTTGCCGTCTTCAAACAGGTCGTCGTCGACAGTGTGGGCAGGCACGGTTACATGTTGTTCTTTACCAATAGTATCCGTGAAACGAAAGTCGATGAACGTGACCTCGGATTCTTTGATGAGGGCGATTACCTCTGCGGCAGTCATGGGTTTTCCTCCAGGTAGTGATGACAAAAAGCGACCGCTCGAGGCGGCCCGTAGATAGCGGTATCTGCACGAAGTGTGCCAAAATGGTGCTTAATTTAAGTGTATGATTATATTCGGGTTTTTGTTTTCCGGCCGGTGCGCTGTGCACCATATTGGTGCGCTTCGGTTCACGTCCGCCCCATTATAGTGCGAAGCGGTCCCGGGTGCACGCTTAAAGGGCAAATATCGCGCAAACCCGCACAATAACTTGGCCCCCGGAGCGGCTGAAAGCCGTTATACTGCGCGCCTTTAGGCGATCGTGACACCCGTGATGAGCACCGATTTATCTCCCCGCGTACTGACCTTTCAGGACTTGCTCTTGAAGCTGCAGCACTACTGGGGAGAACGCGGCTGCGTAATCCTGCAGCCCTATGATATGGAGATGGGTGCCGGCACCTTTCATCCGGCCACCTTCTTGCGTGCGGTCGGTCCGGAGCCCTGGTCCGCCGCCTATGTGCAACCGAGCCGCAGACCGACTGACGGCCGCTACGGCGACAACCCGTTTCGGCTGCAGCACTACTACCAGTACCAGGTGGTCATCAAGCCGTCACCGGACGACATTCAGGAAATGTACCTGGGTTCGCTCGCCGCTATCGGTATCGATACGTCGGTTCACGACATTCGTTTTGTCGAGGATAACTGGGAGTCGCCGACACTCGGCGCGTGGGGTCTTGGCTGGGAGGTCTGGCTCAATGGCATGGAGGTCACACAGTTCACCTACTTCCAGCAGGTCGGCGGCCTCGAATGTCGACCGGTCACCGGTGAGATCACGTATGGCATCGAACGCCTCGCCATGTATCTGCAGGACGTCGAGAGCATCTTCGACCTTGTCTGGACAGACGGACCCCTGGGCCGCATCACCTACCGCGACGTCTATCACCAGAACGAAGTCGAGCAATCAAAATACAATTTCGAAGAGGCCGACATCGACGCGCTCTTCAATGCGTTCGATCACGCCGAGCACGAATGCGAGCGACTGATCGAAAAGAACCTCGCGCTGCCGGCGTACGAACAAATGTTGACGGCGTCACACACATTCAACCTGCTCGATGCCCGCCAGGCGATTTCAGTCACCGAGCGACAACGATTTATTTTGCGCGTACGTACGATGTCACGCTCTATATGTGAAGCGTATTTCGCCAGCCGCGAAGCGCTCGGTTTCCCGATGCTCGAATCGGTAGCACAAGCGGAGGCCGCCAAATGACTGCCGCCAAACTGCTCGTTGAAATCGGTACGGAGGAACTTCCTCCCAAAGCGCTGCGCCCTTTGATGCAGGCGTTCGGCGATGCGCTGACCGCGGCGCTCGATGACGTCCACCTGGAGCATGGCGACACACGCGTGTACGCGAGCCCGCGGCGATTGGCGGTCGTCATCGACGAACTCGAATCGCAACAACCCGACCGCGACGTCCAACACAAAGGCCCACCGGTCAAAGTCGCCTTTGACAAAGACGGTAAACCAACCGCCGCGGCACTGGCGTTTGCGAAGAAGTGCGCCGTGGATGTTGCGGATCTCGGCCGTGAAAAAACGGGCAAGGGCGAATGGTTAACTTTCGCCACCGTGGAGCACGGTCAGGCGATGTCGGAATTGCTCGGCGATGCCGTCGAACATGCGTTGGGCGCGCTGCCGATACCGCGACGCATGCGCTGGGGCGCCGGCGACGCGGAGTTCGTGCGCCCCATTCACTGGGTCGTCATGCTGCACGGCTCGGACATCATCGACGCGACGGTTATGGGCGTCCGCTCCGGAAACAAAACACGTGGTCATCGCTTTCATTCGTCCGGACCGCTCGTTGTCGAGAGCCCGGATGCGTATCTCGATGTGCTGGAAAAAGAGGGCCACGTCATCGCCGATTTCGAGCGTCGTCGTTCGCTGGTTCGCGACGGTGTCGTCGCGGCCGCGGGCGAGGCTGGTGGCGAAGCCGTCGCCGGTGAAGCGCTGTACGACGAGGTTGCGGCGCTGGTCGAGTGGCCGGTCCCGATCCTCGGGCGCTTCGACGAGAAGTACCTGTCGCTGCCGCGCGAAGTCGTCACGTCAACGCTCGCGGGACATCAGCGTTATTTCCCGGTCGCCGACAGTAAGGGTCAACTGCTGCCGCGGTTTGTCACGGTGGCGAATATCGAGAGTAAGGATCCGCAACAGGTGCGGGACGGTAATGAGCGAGTTATTCGGCCGCGACTCGCGGACGCCGCTTTCTTCTGGGACAACGACAGGCGCGCGACCCTGGCGAGCCGTGAAGACTCACTGCGAGAGGTTGTCTATCAGCGCGGTCTCGGCAGCGTGCATGACAGGAGTCGGCGGATTGCGGCGCTCGCCGGATGGATCGCAAGCATCCTGGAGGCCGACGGCGCCGCCGCAGAGCGCGCCGCTGTCCTGGCAAAGTGCGACCTGCTCACCGGCATGGTCGGCGAGTTTCCGGAGCTGCAGGGAACGATGGGGCACTATTACGCGCTGGCAGACGGCGAGCCCGAAGCGGTGGCCCGGGCGATCGGCGAACACTATCGTCCACGCTTTGCCGGGGATAGCGTGCCGGAGTCCGCAGCCGGTCAGATGCTCAGCATCGCGGACAAGATCGATACGTTGGCGGGCGTGTTTTCGATCGGCAAGAAACCGAGCGGTAACCGCGACCCCTTCGGGCTCAGGCGGGCGGCACTTGGCGTCATCCGCATCTTGATCGAGTGTCATATTGACCTTGATCTGAAAGCGCTTATCGCCGAAGCCCTGGCGCTGCAGCCGGCCAGCAAGGACGAAGAGCTCGATGCGCTGGCCGATGAGCTGTACGCTTTCATCACGGATCGGTTGCGGCGCTACTTTCTCGATCGCGACGCCGGGCTGGTGGTAGAAACGCTGGAGGCGGTCATGGTGCGTCAGCCGGTTTCGCTGGTCGATTTCGATCGGCGCCTCGCCGCCGTGCAGACGTTTGCGCGTCTCGACCAGGCGGCCAGCCTCGCCGCGGCCAACAAGCGTATCGCCAACATCCTTCGTAAGGCCGGCGACCCCCAGGGGCTGAAGGTCAGCAAGAAGCTGTTCGAACACGATGCCGAGACCCGACTGGCCAGCGCGCTGGCCAGTGCCCGCGACAAGGTTGAACCGCTGCTGGCCTCTCGCAGTTACGCTGAGATCCTGAATACGCTGGCCGATCTCCGGGAGCCGGTTGACCTGTTCTTCGACGATGTCATGGTAATGGCCGAGGAAGAGTCGATCCGGAATAACCGTTTGGCTCTTTTAGCCGAACTTAGGGCCCTTTTTCTCGACGTTGCCGACATTTCTCGGCTTTCGCTTGCGTAATGATGGGGCGGCGCCCGGCAAGAACCCGGCTCTTGATCCTGGACCGGGACGGCGTCATCAATCGGGACTCACGCGACTTCGTCAAATCCGCTCAGGAATGGCTACCGTTACCCGGCAGCATCGATGCCATCGCCAGGCTCAGTCGTGCCGGTTTCACGGTGGCGATCGCCAGCAACCAGTCGGGTCTTGCCCGGGGCCTGTTTGACCGTCGCGCACTCACCGCAATGCATCGCAAGCTACGGCGTCTCGTGGGCGGCGCCGGCGGCCGCGTCGATCGGATCGTCGTCTGTCCTCACGGGCCGAACGACGGCTGCGATTGCCGCAAGCCAAAGGCGGGGCTGCTGCATCGTCTCGGTCGTTTTTACAAATCGGACCTCGTCGGGGTGCCGGTTATCGGCGACTCGCTCCGCGACCTCGAGGCTGCAATGACGGCCGGTGCTCGTCCGATTCTCGTTCGCACGGGTAACGGCAAGAAAACGGAAGCAGCACTCGGCCCGGAGTTCGCCGGGACCGAGGTCTTCGACGACCTCGCTGCGGCCGCGGCGGCCCTGCTGAAGGAGTGACCGGGTGATTCGGTGGATACGCTCACTATTGCTGATCGTCGTTGGCTATTCGACCGCCGTTATCGTCTCCGCGCTTATGATCTTGTTGTTTTGGGCGCCGGCTACGTGGCGACGTTTCGTTTTGGTCACCTTTTGCCGCTTTGCGTTATGGGCGGGCGATGTTATCTGTGGAATGAAGGTCGTCGTCGAGGGCGCAGAAAACATTCCGGACTCGCCCAGCGTGATTATGGTCAAGCATACGACCATCCTCGAAACTTACGCTCACGTGCCGATGTTTCCGACAACCGCCTGGGTTGTGAAACGAGAATTATTGTGGGCGCCATTTTTCGGCTGGGCCATCGGCCTGACTCTGAACCCGATCGCTATTAACCGCGGGAAAGGTCGATCCGCGGTCAAGCAGGTCATTGCGCTGGGCAAGCAGCGCCTGGCGGATGGTATCTGGGTAACGATTTTTCCAGAGGGTACCCGCGTGCCGCACGGCGAGACCCGCAAATACGGCATCAGCGGCGCTGTCCTGGCTCAGGCGGCGGGCGTGCCGATCGTACCGGTTGCGCACAATGCCGGAGATTTCTGGCGGCGCAGGGAATTCTCCATGCACCCGGGGCTGGTTCGCTTTTGTATTGGCCCGCCTGTCGATGCCTCGGCACAGTCGCCGAAAGAAACCAACCTGATCGTCCAGGACTGGATAGAGGGCAAGATGCGCGAAATCAGCAGCGGCTATAAGGATTAATCGCCGGGTGCGTCGCCCAGGTTCTTGAGTTCTTCGGCCTGCCACTCTTCGATTGGATATAACTTCGCTATGCGACACCCGCGAATCGTGTCGAAGCGCGCGTGCAGGACATTCGTGTCGTGGCGATAATCGGGCGGCACCCTGAACTGTTCGTATAGTTCGCGGCAATCCCGGACGAATTCAACGAGGTGGTAATCCTTATGAGATTTCAATATGGCGTAGCGCTCCGATATGGCCGTGTGATGCAAATCGCGGCGAGTCCGTATCGACTCTTTGGGCGCCAGCTCGGCAGCCTGAATAAAGTCCGCAACGGCATCGGTGACCTGCGTGTCTGACGACGTCGCGCAGCCCCATAGCATAACAGTAGCAAAAAGTATGGCGATCGATTTCATTTCGCGTTTCGCTCCTCCCGGTACAGGCGCTCGACAAAGCCAACGACGCGCAGATAGCTCGAGCACCATCGCTCTGTATCCACCTGCATCGCCGGCGGTAGCGTTTGCGGCTCGAAACGAACCCCCTCTGCCCTGCCGCCGCCGTACTCCGGTGTCATGATCCATACGCCGCTCATCGCCGCAAACGCCAAATCAGTATAATTCAGCTCGCCATCGTTCAGCAGCGATCCGCGATCGTCCGCGAGCCACCCGTCCACCTCCTGCAGTAGATCCTCAATGCGTGCGACGGCCTTTTGGTAGTTTGCTTCGGTGATTCGAAAGGACCTTCGAATCAGCGCGCGCAGCACCGGGAACAACAGCTTCAATATTTGCCGCTGCCACAACGGCGTTGCAGGATCATCAGCGCCCCAGGCACGCAGCGTCACGTCTCGATCGTCGAGCACATGATAGTAGACCCAGACCTGCAGGCTGATGCCATATTGGTCGAGGCGCGCCTCCAGGTCGACACGCTCTTTCGTCGGCCGCAGGAATGCCGCTTTGGTTGCATCGTCGATACCGTAACGGCCCCACAGGTAGCGCAGGATTTCGGCCGAGTTACCGATGACGGACTGCACCGCGCCGGTTCGCACCTTGAGCTGGGGCACGGTGCGGCCAATGAAAAAAGCACCGAGTGACCCGCCCGCCGGTTGCTCGACGTAGTCAACGCCGAGACGATCCAAGCACCAGCGCACCTTCTCGACGAAGTGGCTGACGGAGATCGTCGACAGAACAACTGGCGGCGTGTCGGCTGGTACGATCCAGCCGCTCAGGACAACCAGCCAGCGCCAAAGCAGCAGCAATAAAACCAGCAGGATCGCCGCAGGCACGGACAGCCCGAACCACGCAACGACGATAGGCGCAAGAAACAGGAATACCGCATGCAGCAGCAGACGATTGCCGATCATATGTCCAGATTTTCGACCGTCAGGGCGTTCTTTTCGATGAACTCGCGACGCGGCTCGACCTGATCGCCCATCAACGTTGTGAAGATCTCATCGGCCTTGACGGCGTCGTCGATCTTTACCTGCATGAGGCGACGTGTTTCCGGGTTGACCGTCGTATCCCACAGCTGATCGGGGTTCATCTCGCCGAGACCCTTGTAGCGTTGAATAGACTGGCCGCGGCGCGCCTCGTCCATCAGCCATTCGACGGCCCGAGCGAACGTTTCCACGTCCAGCTGACGTTCGCCGCGCCGTACGAAGGCATCGTCCGACAACAAGTCGCTCAGCTTTTCCGACAGCCCCATGATGTGGCGGTATTCGTTAGTGCCAAAGAACTCGCGCGGCACGTAGCGCGTTGCCGCCAGTCCGTGTCGCATCTTCGTAATTGCAATACGCACGCCCTCCCCGTCTTCATCGCCACGATCGAGCGTTGCCGAATAGCTGCCGCCATCGCCGTTCGACGAGCGGTCGCCCGTGTATGTCGGCAGCGCCTCCGCCAGCCCGTCGGTCCATGCCTGTAATGCGTCCAGATCATCGACCACCTCTGCCGTGACTGTTGGCAGTCGGCTCATCGTGCGCAGCAAAAGCTCTTCATAGCGCGGCGCAAGCCGTGCATATATTTGTTCAACGGCAATATGTTCTTTGGCCAACGTCTCGAGCGCGACACCAGTCAGCGGCGGCGCTTCCTTGTTCACGTGCAGTGCCGCGCCTTCCATCGCGGCGTTCAGCAAGTAAGCATTCAGTTCCAGGTCGTCTTTGACGTAAACCTCCTGCTTGCCACGTTTGATTTTATAAAGCGGTGGCTGCGCGATATAGATGTGGCCGCGTTCGATCAGCTCCGGCATTTGACGGTAGAAAAAGGTTAACAACAATGTGCGAATATGGGAGCCGTCAACGTCGGCGTCCGTCATGATAATGACGCGGTGATAACGCAATTTATCCGCATCGAAATCGTCGCGGCCGATGCCGCAACCAAGCGCCGTGATCAGTGTCCCAACCTCGGCCGACGACAGCATCTTGTCAAAGCGCGCTTTCTCTACGTTGAGTATTTTCCCCTTGAGCGGCAGGATCGCCTGCGTCCGCCGGTCACGGCCCTGTTTGGCCGAGCCGCCGGCGGAGTCACCCTCGACCAGGAACAGCTCCGACAGCGCCGGATCCTTTTCCTGGCAATCCGCCAGCTTGCCGGGCAGGCCGGATATATCCAGCGCACCCTTGCGCCGCGTCATCTCGCGCGCCTTGCGGGCCGCCTCCCGGGCGCGAGCAGCGTCAATGATCTTGGAGACGATGCCCTTGGCTTCTTGCGGTTTCTCGAGCAGGAACTCCTCAAGACGCATCGACATCGCCTGCTCGACTATGCCCTTAATTTCAGATGAAACTAATTTGTCCTTGGTCTGTGATGAGAATTTCGGGTCCGGTACCTTGACCGAGAGCACAGCGGTCAGACCCTCGCGCGCATCATCGCCGCTCGGCGTGAATTTATCTTTCTTGCCGCTGAGCTCTTTTTCGATGTAGGAGTTCAGCGTCCGCGTCAGCGCCGAGCGAAAACCGGCCAGGTGCGTACCGCCATCGCGCTGTGGAATATTGTTCGTGTAACAGAACATGTTTTCCTGGTAGCCGTCATTCCACTGCAGCGCTGCCTCGACGCCGACATCGTCTTTCATCAACGAAAAGTGGAAAACGCTCGGATGAACCGGCGTCTTGTTGCGGTTCAGGTGATCGACGAATGCCCGGATACCGCCCTCATACTCGTAAGTATCCTCTTGCTCATCACGTTCATCGACGAGCCGAATACAGACGCCGGAGTTCAGGAACGACAGCTCCCGCAAGCGCCGCGACAGCACGTCGTACTGGAATTCGATGTTGTTGAATGTCGCGGAGCTCGGCTTGAAACGCAGCGTCGTGCCGGTGCGACTGGTGTCGCCGACCTCTGCCAGCGGCGCCAGCGGCTCGCCGTGTGCGTACTCCTGCTGGTAGGTCTTGCCGTCGCGATGAATGGTCA
>Ga0224508_10000463_pt1 | contig 40436 bp, 45 predicted proteins | sample SF_Jan12_sed_USG_4_FD_170157 | JGI IMG/M metagenome (GOLD analysis project Ga0224508, IMG submission 170157) | Sediment microbial communities from San Francisco Bay, California, United States - SF_Jan12_sed_USGS_21 | ecosystem: Environmental > Aquatic > Marine > Sediment | place: USA... | reverse complement strand
ATTTTCGTTTGGTACCTACAACAAATTTTCCTGCTTCATTAAAATTTCCAACTGTTGCAGATAATCCAATTTTTGTAAGGGGAAATTTTGAGTTTAATTCTAATCTTTCAATACTTAATGATAGTTGGGAGCCTCTTTCACTGGATAACAGCTCATGCACTTCATCTATTACAATCCATTCTAAATCAGATAATGCAGTAAGCATTTTGACTTGTGTTAAAAGAATTACTAGAGTTTCAGGAGTGGTGATTAAAATGTCTGGAGGATTTTCAGTGATTTTTTTTCTATCTTTTTGACTAGTATCACCGTGTCGAATTTCAATTGTTAGTTGATTTGCATGCGCATATTTTGTAATTCTTCTAAAGACATCACGATTTAATGCCCTTAAAGGAGTAATGTAAAGAGTTTTAATCTTTCCAGTTTTTTTAGAATTTTTTAAAAGTGAAAAAATTGGGATAACTGAACATTCAGTTTTTCCTGAACCTGTTGGTGCAATAACAAGACAATCTTTTTTTTGTAAAATTATCGGTGATGCCTTTTTCTGAATTTCTGTCAGTTTAGAAAATCCAAATTTTCCAAATAAAGAATCAAGAACTTGATTTGATCTTGCCGTTTGATCTTGATCTTTCATAAACAATTACACCGACTATACCAAGTGCAAATAAAACTACAATGATAATTGGAATTGAATCAAAAAGTCCTGCCATTATTTAACCTAAGAATAGAGCATTAAAAATCTTCAGTATCATCAGAAAGTCCAATTTTAGTAATCGTGTAAGAAAAATTTTCTTTTTTTAATGCCCAGTAAATTTCACCATTAAAATTTGACGAGTTCTTGAAAAGATGAATTTTGATATGTGTGAAAGGATCAATTGCACTTTGCATATTTTCAACTTCTTTATCATCTATAGCTCTAATCATATTAGTAACAACGATTGGAATTTTTTTTGTAATTGCAAATTTTGATAATTCATGCATGTATTTCATAAATAATGAATTTTTTTCAAAAATAGATTCATCAGTTCGGTATTCATAAGAAAATAAATCAGTAATATTATCAATTACTATTAACGAAAAATTATTCTCTACGATATTTTGTAACGATTTGATTTGTTCTGAAGTATTTGTAATTCTAGACACTGTTATTTTTTCAAGTAAATCAATCTCTATTTTTAATTCTTTTTGAATTTCTAATATTCGTTCAGGTCTAAATCCACCTGACGTATCCAAGTACAAAATATTACCACCGTTTTTGATTGAATTTATCAGTATTTGTAATAATAGTAGAGTTTTTCCAGTTCCGCGTCCACCAAAAATATCTACAATCACACCATCAGGAATTCCTCCAGACAAGAATTTGTCTAATTTTTGTAAACCGGTAGAAATCATTTGTATAATTATTAGAAAACGAAGAAAAAATTTAAGGAATTTCAATATTTACAAAGGAGGTAAGGCTTTTATGCTAGAGAACAAGGTTGCAAAACAAGTGAACAATTAGTGTCCCAGACAAATAGTGCAAAAAGACCTCTTACAACTCTTCAAAAAAGTACCAAGAAGAAAGTTACTGTAAGACTGAAAAATGAAGTTGAATACAAAGGAAAAATGGATAATGTCGATTCTTATATGAATTTGATAATGACTGATGCTGAAGAAATTCATGACGGTAAAACAATTGCAAATTATGGTAGAGTTATCGTAAGAGGCAATAATGTATTATTTATCAAACTAGAAAGCGAACTTTAGTTACAAGTGTGGTTTTATGACCAATAATTTTCTATTTACATCTGAATCAGTAACAGAAGGTCATCCAGATAAAATATGTGACAATATTTCTGATGCATTCTTAGATGAATACCTTCGACAAGATCCAAATTCAAGAGTTGCTGTTGAAACAATGGTTACTACCGATTTTGTAGCAGTTGCAGGAGAAGTAACATCTAAAGCAAATTTTGATAAAAAAGCTCAAGAAGAACTGGTTAGAAAAACAATCAGAGAAATTGGATATGATAATAAAGATTTGATGTTTGATACTGAATCTTGTGAAGTGACTTTACGTCTTCATTCTCAAAGTCCAGATATCAGTCAAGGTGTTACAGCTACTGAAAATAAGGAGCAAGGAGCTGGAGATCAAGGGTTAATGTTTGGATATGCTACAAATGAAACAAAAGAGCTAATGCCAATGCCAATTTTGCTTGCACAAAAGCTTGCACAAAAATTAGCTGATGTTAGAAAAAATAATGTTCTTACTTGGGTAAGACCCGATGGGAAAACACAAGTGTCTGTTAGATATGAAGATAATAAACCAACTAAAATTGAAACAGTGGTAGTTTCAACACAACATGCACCAGAAGTTTCTCAAGAGGAAATTTCAAGAGAAATTATTGATAAAATTATCAAACCAGTTTTAGGAAATCTATGGAATGACGATATTAAAATTCACATTAATCCTACAGGAAAATTTGTAATTGGTGGTCCACATGGAGATGCAGGATTAACCGGAAGAAAAATTATTGTTGATAGTTATGGTGGATTTGGAAGACATGGTGGTGGAGCTTTCTCAGGTAAGGATCCATCCAAAGTAGATAGATCTGCATGTTACATGTGTAGATATATTGCAAAAAATCTAGTAGCAGCAGGATTATCTGATAGATGTGAAGTCCAACTTGCATATGCAATTGGAGTTGCAGAGCCAGTATCACTTTATGTTAATACATTTGGAACAAACAAAATCCCTGAAAATCAGATTGAAGATTTAGTCAGAAAGAACTTTGATATGAAACCATCAGGAATAATTTTACAATTGGATTTAAAGAGACCAATATACAAAAAAACGGCATCTTATGGTCATTTTGGAAGAAATGAGCCAGAATTCACTTGGGAAAAAACAGACAAATCTGAAATATTAAAGCAATCTGCCGGACTCTAATAGGTCTATCATAGATTGGAATTTTAGATTAGAGATTTTCTTTAACTTTTCATGATTTCCTTTAAAATTACCAATTAGAATATTGAGATCATCAATTCCAAAATCAGATTTCGAATTAATTATGGCATCGTGATATGCATCTTCCAAATTTATTTTTCTTATTTTTGTTTTAGTTCCTTTAGAGAAGAGCTTTACATATTTTTCAAAAGTAATGTAGTTAGGTCCAACAAGATCAATAATTTTATTATTAAATTTCATCTCAGTAACAGCCTCAAAAATAACTTTTATTACATCAGTAACATGAATTGGTTGAATTGAATATGCACCAGAACCTGGAATTTTAATTTCTCCATTCTTAATTTGTTTTTTTAGATATTTTGTAAAAAGATCATCTTTTCCAACTATGTATGACGGTCTGAAAATGGTGTAATCCAAACCAGAGTCAATGATTTGTTTTTCTGCATTATATTTTGAAATAAAGTAACCTAATGAGGTATTTGGAGAAACTCCCAAACCACTAAAGTAAATGATTTTTTTGATTTTAGATTTTTTACTTATCTTTACAATATGTTTTGTAAATTCTGTATTTATCATGTCATAATCAGCTTTCACAGATTGTTTTCCTATTCCAACAAGATGAATTAATACATCTGAATTTTTAATTTTTTGAAGAAGATTTTTTTCATTATAGTTTTTTGAGATGATTTTAGATTCGAAATTCAATTTTTTAAAATCACTTCTAGATATTGAAATTAAATCAACATTTTGTTTCGATAAGTACTTCCTAAGATTTTTTGCAATAAAACCACTTGCTCCAGTAATAACAATTTTAGGACATTTGGCCATAATAGAAGAAAGTTAATTTTAATTTTAAATCTATTTAGTTGAATTTGAAATTAATGAAATAAGAGTTAATACCATAAAATGAACACAGCAAACATGGAAGAAGAGAAGATAAAATTAAAGACAGGTTACACTACAGGAAGTTCTGCAACTGCAGCATCTAAAGCCGCATTATTATCTATAATTAATCAGCAAAAAATAGAAAATGTAGATATTTTGTTACCTAAACGATCTTTTATTCAAATTCCAATTCATTCTTGTGAATTTACAATCAATAATGCAAAATGTTCTGTAATCAAAAACGGGGGAGATGATCCTGATGTTACTCATGGTGCAGAAATTATTGTTGAGTTGGAATTCACAGACAAAACAAACGAAATTGAGATTGATGGGGGTGAAGGTGTAGGAATTGTTACCAAACCTGGATTAGGTTTAGAAATTAATAAACCTGCCATAAACCCAGTTCCCAAAAAAATGATTACTGAAAATTTAAGAGAAGTTGGAAAGGAAATTCTTTTAAAAAAAGGAATTAGAGTAATCATTTCAGTTCCTAAAGGTAAAGAATTAGGACCAAAAACTGACAATCCAAGATTGGGTATTACAAATGGGATTTCAATTTTAGGAACTAGTGGAATTGTTATTCCATTTTCTACAGCATCTTATGCAGCATCCATAAGACAGAATTTGGATGTAGCAATTGCAATGGGTAATGATACAGTAGTACTTACAACTGGTGGAAGAAGTGAAGATTTTGCAAAGAAGATAGTAGATTTGCCAGAACACTGTTTTGTTCAGATGGGTGATTTTTCAGGATATACAATTCAACAATGTGGTAGAAAGGATATCAAAAAAGCATATGTTGTTGGTTTTATTGGAAAACTTGCAAAAATGGCAGCAGGTGTAAAACAAACCCATGTCAAAGGCTCAAAGGTAGACATGAGTTTTTTATCAGAATTAGCTAAAAGATGTAATGCAGGAGATAATCTAATTCAAGATGTTAAAAAAGCAAATACAGCAAGACATGTTTCTGAAATAATTCAAGAAAACAAGATAGAAGGATTTTTTGACTTGATTTGTAGTGAGACGCATAAACATATGAGAAAACATTCTGAAGAAAAAGTTTCAATAGATGTAATATTATTTGGTTTTGATGGAAATATTTTGGCTAGAAAATCCGAAGAGTAAGGTATTTTATTAAAGTTGAAAGATTTTGATTATGGAAAAAACTTCCGTCCTTGCTATTACTAAAAATGGAGTAAATATTGGTGAAAACCTAAAGAGATTATTTCCAGAATGGAGTATATTTGCACCTTCAAAACTATCAAATGAAAAGACTGGAATTATATGGTATTCTGAGCCTACATCAGAAAAAATTGTTGAACTTTTTAAAAATAATAATGCATTAATCTGTATTTTCTCATTAGGTGCAGTAATTAGATTAATTGCACCATATTTGAAAGATAAGAAAACTGATCCTGCAGTAATTGTAATTGATGATAAAGCAAATTTTGTAATTAGTGTTTTATCTGGACATATAGGAGGAGCAAACGAACTAACCGAAGAAATAGCAAGAAAACTTGGCGCATTACCTATAATTACTACAGCAGCAGATGTTAACAAAACGATAGCAGTTGATCTTGTAGGAAGAGAATTTAATTGGAAGATTGATGATGACTCTACTGTGACAAAAATTAGTGCACATATGGTAAATGAAGAACCTATTGGTATTTTCCAAGAAGCAGGTATTAAAAATTGGTATAAAAAATTACCAAAAAATGTTTTAATTTATGAGAATATGGAAGATTTAAAAAAATCAAATTCTAAAGCTCATCTTATAATTTCTGATAAAGTTATCGATGAAGAAATATCTAAAGAATCTGTGATATATCGTCCTCCAAGCTTGGTAATTGGAATTGGATTACATTGGGATACTGCAAAAGAAACCATTAGAGAAGGAATTCAAAATTGTTTAGATAAATTCCAACTCAATTCAAAATCTATTGCAAAGCTAGTATCAATAAAAAAACCAGAAGATGTTCAAGGATTGATAGATCTTGGAAAAGAAATGAAAATTCCTATAGAGTATGTTAGTAGAGAAGATTTAGCTGAAATTTCTGCCCCAAATCCTTCTGAAACGGTAAAAGCTTTTGAAGGAACTGCAAGTGTATCAGAAGCTGCTGCCATCAAAGTGTCAGGAGGAGAATTGATAGTAGAAAAACAGAAATTTCCACCAAATTTGACTATAGCCATAGCGAGGATTTTGAATTGAAACGTGGATTATTATTAATTGATAGAGGAAGTAGGGAAAGAGAAGCATCTGAAGAATTAGACGTTATTTGCCAAGGAATTAAGGCAAAGGGTGACTATATTTTTACAGATTTTTGCTTTCTAGAGGTAGAACCACCATATATTGAGGATGGAATTACCAAATGTCTAAAAGAAGATATTGATTCTTTGACCATAGTTCCATATTTTTTGTATCCTGGTAAAAAAGTAAAAAATGCAGTTACTGATGTAATGAAATTTCAAAAAGATACCAAAGTGAAATTTATAGTTACAAAACAAATGAGCATGCATAAAACTTTGGTTGATGTTGTTGAAAATAGAATATCTACAACATTAGAAGAAAATAAAATTACTCTTTCAAATAATGAAGTAGATGTAATGATAATTGGACATGGGAGTAAAGATCCAAATGCACAAAGATCATTAGATTATATTGTAAATGAACTAACAAATTCATACCGAAATGTTAGCAGATGTTGGTTAGAAATAGAACAACCAGATATTTTTAAAGGAATTAAAAAATGTGAGAAAGATAATCCTAAAGTCTTGATAATTGTTTTTTATTTTCTTCATGAAGGTGCACATGTTAAAACTGATATTAATAATGATTTGATACCAGCTTTAGAAAATTCTACTATAGAAAAAGCATACATTACAAAACATATTGGTACAGATCAAAAAATGATAGATTTGATATTGGAGAGAGCAAAAGAGGTAGAAGATGCAAACTAAAAAAGGCCAATCAATTGAAGATGCAAGTATGCAAATGATTGAAGACGAGATAGGTTCTCATGATTTTAGTGAAAAAGAATGGCCTATTGTAAGAAGGATTATTCATTCAACGGCAGATTTTGATTTTGCAGATAAAAACAAGTTAATTTTTCATAAAGATGCAATTCAAAGTGGTATGAATGCTTTGAAAAATGGTTGTAGTATAGTAGTTGATGTAAATGGTGTGATTGGAGGAATGAATAAACAAAATCCAAAAGATTTTGGAAATAATATAATTTGTAATATTTCAAAACCAGAAATTATGGAATTGGCAAAAAAAGAAGGTAAAACTCGTTCCCAAGTATCAATGAGAATTGCTGCATCAGATATTGATGGAGGAGTTGTAGCAATAGGAAATGCACCTACGGCTCTTCAAGAAGTAATTCAGATGGTTAAAGAAGGTATATCAAAACCTGCACTAATTATTGGAATTCCAGTAGGATTCATCTGTGCTGCTGAATCAAAAGAAGAATTATCAAAATTGGAAGAAGCTCCATTTATTACCAATATTGGTAGAAAAGGAGGAAGTTCTTCAGTGTCCGCTACAATTAATGCACTTTTCAAATTAATCAGAGCAGAATCATCTTTTTGAATATTTTAAACAATTTTTAACAAAGATTTGGGCATAATTCGAGCTGTCAAAATATAGGTGTCCATAAGATGCCAACGTATTATCTTGAATTAACCCATCTTGTTGCTTTTTAATTCCTTCACCAATTTCTAAGGCATAAGCAAATTTTGAATCAGATGAAACTGAATCTAACTGTGAATAATGAAATTCATGACCTTGAAAATTATGTAGTTTTTTAGAGATCGGATTTTTTGTAATTATTTTCCCTTTTGTATAATTGAGTCTCATTTTCTTGGTCATTTTAGTTTCAGCATCAAATATGCCAATCATTTTATATTTTTTATTTTGTGATGAAATAGATTTTGTTAGATACATCAATCCCCCACATTCAGCATAAATTGGGAGATTATCTTCAGACAGTTTTTTAATTAATTTTTTCATAATTTGATTTTTTTCAAGAGAGTTTCCTAAAATTTCTGGAAATCCACCACCAATGTAAAGCCCATCACATTTTGGAATTTTTTTGTCTTTTACAGGACTAAAAAATTTTAAATTTGCACCTTCACGACGTAATGCTTCAAGATTATCTTGATAATAGAAATTAAATGAAGTATCAAGTGCAACCGCAATAGTAGTTTTTGTTTTCTTGTGTAAGGGTTTTGATTTTTTTGTAAGTTGAGTGGAGTTTTTTATAATTTTAATTATTTTATTAATATCAAGAAATTTTGAAATAATTTTTGCAACTTTTTCAATTTGAGTTTTGAGAGTTTCACTTTCTAGAGTAGAAATTAATCCAAGATGTCTAGATGGCATGTTAAGTGAAAGATTTTTGGGAATTACACCAACAATTGGGATTTTTGTTTTTTCTAGAGCAGTTCTACATAATATTTCATGCTTTTTACTGCCTATTTTGTTTAGAATAATTCCAACAATACAAGAATTACTATGAAATTTTACAAATCCAAGGGCAGTTGCAGCAATAGATCGAGAAGTTTTGCTTGCATCTAAAACTAACAGTACTGGAGATTTGGTTAGTGAGGCTACATGATGAGTACTAGCATAGTTTGAATCACCACCAAAGCCATCATAGTATCCCATGACACCTTCTATAACAGATACATTTGATTTTGAATTTGAAATGAAACTATTCAAAAGTTGATTCTTACCCATCAACCAAACATCCAAGTTGTATGTTTCATGTTTTGAAATACTTGATAGATAACTTGGATCAATATAATCAGGTCCAACCTTAAATGGTTGAACAGAAAACCCATGTTTTTGTAAAGAATGAATGATTGAACATGTAATTGATGTTTTACCCACTCCACTAGTAGCACCTGCGATAACAATTCTAGGAATTTTCAATTTGCATGACTAGAATGATTTTTTATTTAAACTGATAGATTTTATAAAATCCTCAATGTTTTTAGTGAGATTCATCAAAGTATAATTTATGGAAAAAGATGGATTGACGATTGTTTATACTGGAAAAGGCAAAGGAAAAACAACTGCAGCATTAGGAATTGCATTACGTGCAACTGGATATGAAAAGAAAACTTGTATGATTCAATTCATCAAAGGTTCATGGCATTATGGAGAAATGAATTCATCTAAAAGACTTGAACCAGAATTTGAAATGGTGGCTGTAGGCAAAGGATTTGTAGGAATTATTGATGACAAAAGTTCAAAAGAAGATCATCAAAGAATTGCTAAAGAAGCAATTAGAGTTAGTAATGAAAAAATTCAGTCAAGAAAATATGATATTGTAATTTTGGATGAGATAAACTATGCAGTGAATCTAAATTTAATTTCGATAGATGATGTTCTAGATCTAGTAAAATCTAAACCAAAAGAGGTAGATTTAGTGTTAACAGGAAATTATGCCAAAGATGAAATCATTGAGATAGCTGATCTAGTTACAGAAATGAGAGAAATAAAACATCCGTTTCAAAAAGGAATTAAAGCTAAAAAAGGGATTGATTTCTAACCAGCAACATTAATTTACGCATAGAGAAGTTTTAGAAGAAATGTCTACTGAAATTCAAGAAATGCCTGAACAAGGTGAGATTGTTCTTGCAACTGTTACCAAAGTGATGGATCATGGGGCATATGTAACATTAGATGAATATGATGATATTCAGGGATTTTTACACATTTCAGAAATTGCTCCTGGTTGGATTAGATCAGTGAATAGATTTGTTAGAGACGGAGAGAAAAAAGTTCTGCTAGTAAAAAAAGTAAATTCTCAACGAGGGGATATTGATTTATCATTAAAACAAGTCTCAAAAGATCAAAAAAAGCAGAAGCTAAAAGAAGTTAAGAAATTTGAAAAAGGTAAGACCATATTAAAAAATGTTCAAGATAAAGCAAAATTATCAGATGATGAAATTGAAAAACTAGAAGATAGTATTTATTCAAAATTTGATTCAGTTTATGATGCATTCATATCGATTGGAAGAAATGGAATAGATTCTGTAAAAGAATTGAAACTTGCAAAAAAAACTTCAAGTGTAATTGAAGAAATTTGTTCAAAAATTAAACTCCCTTCTGTTGAAATTAGAGGGATCATGGAAATCACAAATAACAAGTCAGATGGTGTTGAAATAATTAAAAAAGCATTGTTAGATGTAATAAAAAAAGATGATACTATTGATATTACTTATTTGGGAGCACCAAAATATAGACTGTCAATTATTTCAGAGGATTTTAAATCTGCTGAGAAATTATTAAAACCAATTATTGAAGAAATTGAAACTAACATTCAGAAGAAGAAGGGCTCATTCAAATTTACTAGAGAAGAATCAAAGAAAACTAGAGATAATTAAAATGAGATTTTTATTACGAAAATGTTCAAAGTGTAATCACTATACGTTAAAAGAAAAATGTCCAAAGTGTAATGAAGAAACTATTTCTGTACATCCTGCCAAATTTTCACCAGATGATAAATACATGAGATATAGATTAGCTGCAAGATATTCTTAGAAAATCAAGATAGCGACTTACAGTTTTTGTTTACTTAAGGAGAATACCTACCTTCAAGTTTAGTTTCTGCAATTATATGATTTTTCATAGATTCTTCTAATTGCATTTTAGTAGAACCTTTAGCAATATTCAATTTTTGATCTAATGCATATAGTTTGAAAATATACGTATGTTCTTTATCTGGAGGGGCAGGTCCACCATAACCAATTTCACCAAAATCAGTTTCTCCTTCAATACAATTTGATGGAATAGAATTTTCGTCAAATTGATTGATTTTAGGATTAATGTTCCACAAAATCCAATGCACCCAAATTTTTCCAACTGCACCCATAGCATCAGGATCATCCATTATCAAAGCGAGAGAAATTGTATTTTCAGGTACACCACTAATTTTTAGAGGCGGACTATTATTTCCATTTTTATAACCATATTTTTTTGGAATAACATCTTTATTTTCAAATTCTTCACTGGATAAAGTAAAATTTTCCATATCAATATGTAATAAGGCTCAAAATTAAATATTTCTAAGATTCTAGAATTATTCTATCATTTAAAAAAGACATTACTGAGCTTCCATTGTTTTTGATCTGTTTTTTTAATTCTTTATCCATTGTAGCAATAATAACTCTATTTTTTGAAACATAATCAAGTAATTCTTTATCAGCAAATGAACCAAGTATGGGAATTGTTTTAAAAGATTTTATGTAATTTTGAGTTGATTGAATATCTTGTTTTTTTTCTGGTTTTTTTGCTAGTTCAGATAATTCATTTTTTACAACCTGAGGTACAACAAAAGTGACTTTACCTATTTCAACATCTAGATTATCTATATTTTTAATTCTTCTTGTTGCTAGATGAATGAGAAAATTTGTGTCACAGATTACTTCAACCAACTATTCCCGCACCAATAAGTCTCCATCTTTCAGCAATTCTTCTACTAATTGCAACATTACCACCTTCAAAGATGCATGCAGGTCTTCTTAATTCAATTTCAATATTTTTGGATTTTATTTTAGTGACTTTACCTAATATAGGAGCAGTTCCAATATTTAGTCGAAGTAGTTCTCCAGATTGAATTGGCTGTACTTTAATATCTTCAGTTGCACCTACTGCAGAATCAAACAAGTTTACTTCTAATTTTAACAGAATAGTATTTTCAGGAAGTGTACCAGGTTTACCAATAACTGAACCAATAAATGAATCACTTCTAGTCATAGAGGGATCTAATTTTGTTCCAATAGCAACCAAACCACCAGGTTTTACTGAATCAACAATTCCTGCGGCAGTTCCCAATGAAGTAATTTCGGTAAGCAATGGCTCGTATGTCTTTTTCTTCTCATTCAATATACCAGGTTTAATCTCAATTTCATCTCCAACATTGAAAATTCCTTGAGTAAGACTTCCACCAATTACACCTCCTTTGATATCTTTTAATTTTATGCCAGGTTTGTTTACATCAAAGGAACGTAAAACATGCATGACCGTATCTGCTTTTTCATCTCTTTCAGGTGTTTTGATTGTTGACTCAATAGCACCAATCAATGCATCAATATTTAATCCAGATTGTGCAGAAATTGGAATTATTGGGGCTTTTGCAGCATAAGTTCCTTTAACAAATTTTGTAATTTCCTGATAGTTTGCAAGAGCTTCCTCATAAGAAAGTAAGTCGACTTTATTTTGAACTATAACAATTTGCTGAATTCCAAGAGTTTGAAGAGCTAGTAGATGTTCTTTAGTTTGTGGTTTAGGAACTGTTTCATTTGCTGCAGCTAATAGTAATGCACCATCCATTAGTGCAGAGCCTGAAAGCATGTTTGACATTAAACTTTCATGTCCTGGACTATCTACGAAACTTACAACTCTAGATAATTCACTTTCTTTTCCACAATTATTACATTTTGGAGTTGTAGAATATCCTAAAGGTTCTTCACAACTTTTACATTTGTAAAAAGCTGCATCAGAATAACCGACGCGTATTGTAATTCCACGTTTTAATTCTTGACTATGTACACTTGTCCATGAACCAGTTAAAGCTTGAATTAGAGTAGTTTTTCCATGATCTACATGACCGGCGGTACCAATGTTTACACATGGTTGATAACCATATTTTTTAATGTACCAATCAGGAAGAGTTTCTCTCCAATGCATGAGTCAAAATATAAAATCGGTATATGTTAAGCTATTCTTTTTTATCTTCAGTTTTTTCTTCCGTAGAAACTTCAACTGGTAATTCACCATCAAATTTACAATTTAATTGATAGATCTCTTCTGATACTATATTTCCACGCATTAGTTTTCTTTTTCTTTGTCCATATTCTACACCTTGCAAACCAACTCCTTTAACTAGTAAAACTCTTTTTCTTGCAGCACCATGAACATCAGTTCTCATAGGAACACCAGACTTATCGCTTCCTCCAGTGAGTTTTAATTTTCCAGTTAATCCGACAATTGATGCATCAGCTTCATTTCCTAGCTGTAATCCTAACAAGGGATTTACATCGCTATCTTTGAGTTCCTTTGAAACAGACTTTCCTTTAATGTCAGAGATTGTAAGTTTAAGATTTGCCAATTATTTCAAAAAAAAGTTGAACGACTAATTAACCTTTGGACATTATTTTTAAATCAAGATCAACAAAGATAGTCATGGTAGACGAGATCAGATGTCCAAGATGTGATAATAAAATGGTAGATATGCAAGCATGCCATATGTTTTGTCCCAATTGTGGAGCTCATTTAGATTGCTCAGATAAAGGAAATTATTGGTAATTAAATTCCAGGTCTATCTGGAATATAGTCTGATGACATATTGATTGCTTGATCTTTCATAATTTCAAGATAGGTTTCATAATCTGCTTCAAAATTACAATGAGGACATTTTACATTAGTAATATCATCATCTAATTTTGCAACCTTTTCACATTCAGGACATCTTGCATCCATACCTTAGTTTGTTAATTAAGATATTTAATCATAGTTAATGAATTCATTCTAGGCGGAGTTAGTTTAGTCTGGTATGACGTCAGCTTCCCAAGCTGAAGGCCGCGGGTTCAAATCCCGCACTCCGCATTATAATTCTCTAATTGCTTGTTCTATGATACCCCTATCGGGAGCATTTGGGTAATATTTCAAATAATTTTTAAGATCATCTTTTGCAGCAGAATTTTTGTTTTGTTTTTCTCTAAGATAAGCACGGTTTTTGTAAATTTTTGCAGATCTTTTTGAATTAATCTCAATTGCTTTGGAATAACAATCTTCAGCCTTTTCAAATTGATTCGTTTTAAGATAAAAATTTCCTAGGCCATTATAACTCAAATATGATCTATTGTTGATCCCTATACATTTTTCATAATATTTTACACAGTCAGAGGAATTTTGTTCATTCATCATTGAAGCCAATAGATTTAGAGCAGTTGAGTTATTTGCATCAATCTCTATAGCTTGTTTTAATGATTCAAGTGCTTGAGAAGAATTTTTTAAAATGTTTTGTTTCTCAGAAATAAAACATAGTAAATTTGAATTGTTATTAGAATTAGTTTCAAGTTTTACAGAAGATAGAATATCAGAAGGAGCCAAAATTATTAATAATTTTCCATCTTCAGACCATTCCTTCTCAAAGATATCTTGAGGTATTGCCCCTTCTTGTTGTTCACCTTCTTGATTACCTTTTTGAATATAATGAAGAATAGTTTTTTCTTTGTTATCATAACCAGTAATTATAGAAGCGTGTTGTGTAATTTCAGGAATTCCTGGAAGAATTACAATTGGAGGAATTCCCAAATCAATAATTTTTTTTAATTCAATTAAAGATGAATGAATTATTTTACACGTTAGGCCATATCTTTCTGCAAATTCTATTCCTTCAATTAAAACACTCCCTTCAAATCCAGAATATTTTTTTGCTGCTTCTATGGCTTCATCCATAGGTAATTCAATGTTCCAATACTTTGATACTACATTGATAGGCAATGGAAGACAAATATTTTCTTCTTCAACAAGAGGTAAAAGCAATTCATGATTTTCTGGTTCCATAAAATAAAGAATTTTTGAGAGTTATTAAAATCAATCAGAGTGAATAGAATTTTTCAATTAAATCATTACCATCTTGACTCATTTCTGGATGAAATTGAGTTCCAAAAATTGGTTTTTTTTCATATTGAATGATTTCATATTTACAATTCTTTGATTTAGCAAGCGGCACTAGGATATTTGGTAATTTGGCTATCTCAAAGCTGTGACTTTCATATACATCTAAAGAGCCACTACAAATTGAATTATCTTTAAAAGTTTGAATTAACTCATTTCCTTTTTGAAGATATGAAGTTTTTCTAATTGTACCACCTAAAGTAAGAGCTAAAATTTCAGCACCATAACAAATTCCGAGTAATTTAATATTATTTTTAATACAATATGTGATAATTTTAGAATTAATTTCATTAATTCTTTTTTCATTTTTTCTCCTTCCAGAAAGAATGAAAGAATCATAATTTACAAGTAAATTTAGGTTTAGATATTGAGGAGTCTGTTTTTCAAATGGAATCATCTTTTTACTTAAAAAATCAATCAATTGTTTTGTATAGATAGAGCCGTTATCAACAACAAGAAGCAATTAGTTGCCTACCTCAATTGAGACATAATGTATCTCAGGAAGCCCATCTTTTACAAATACAGTTCCAATATTCAGATTTATTTCATCTTCCCACATGAAAACTCTGTCACTACGTGGCTTTACAAAGTCATCAATGAATTTAGATAGGAATTCTTCAGCATCTGCACGATCATTTTCAGTAAAGAAAAATAATTCTCCTTCATTAAATGATAGTGGAATCTGAATAGATGTGGGTTCAGATACAACAATATCGTTCTCTTCAAACACGGATCTTATGATATTAATTCTGTCACTTCTAACTAGTTCAATATAATCAATATCAGCAGTAGTTGTAGATGATGCTACACCAGAAACTTTTTTCAAATATTCTTCAAATGCTTCTTCTTGAGTAGCACCCAACCCAACAAAATACTCTCCATTAAATGCTGCACCTACTGCAGCAATAGTGCCCAATTGAGCAACTACACCACCGGCACCAGCAGTATATACTGGAATAAAGTATACATCATGATCACCTACACGATACAAAATATTATCACCAATTCTTGGATTTCTCAAAAGTGTCTTTAGTTGAGCAAATTCTGGATCTCTATCAAGTGCTTCTCTTACTGCAGTTGGTCCAATCAATTTAGTTGTAGAGTTTAATGGAACTTCATAGAATTGTAAGTCACCTAAACTATCAAGATCATTTTCAACCACCATATATCCAGCAAGGTTTCTTCCCTGAGAGCCTTTTAATTCCAATGAAAGTAATCCTAAGAATTCAGTCTGTTTAAAACCAGGTGGCTTTGCTTCAACATAATAGGTATCAAGGCCACCAGGAATTTCATAGAACTCATTAGCTTGAATAAAAGTCTCAACATTGGTTACATGATAAATGTTGTACATCTCTGTTTTCCAATTAAATAATTCAACTGGATATCTAATTTGTTCTTCTAGCCAAGCTGGCATTGGCTGAAATTGTTCAGAATATTGACTAGCAAACATTTCTGAAAAGAAATCATCTCCAGTCTTGAGTAATTGAATATCACCATTGTAAGAATCAACAAGTGCATAGCCTACTAAACGCAAATAAGGATTACCAACAGACCAAGGAACATCTCGTGTATCAAATCCAATAATCAGCGGGATTAACCAATAAGAATTTTCTCCATCAGTTACAGGAAGTGAATCTAATTCTTTTCCAAATAAATCATAGAGGAAATACGGATACAGGATTTCCATTCTGTCATGTACATCTTTGTATCTCATAATATGAACGGGTTCAGCCGGAAATGAAAGCAAAAAGTTTGGCTCAAAGATCCAACTGAGAGGTGGTGAAACATCCAATCCTCCTAAACCAGAATAAGATACACCTCCAAGTTCAGCACTATTTTGATTATCTCTTGAATTAGGATAACCAGACCAAGTTTGTTCAAATAATCCACCTTCACCATAATAAATTTCTCTTTGTTTGAAAAATTCACCACTATCAACAATTTGGCCATCAGTTGCTTCTAGAGTTAAAAATCCATTTGGAACATGAGTATAAACAAGATGTTCGTTATACCATCTATTATCAAGACTTACAGATGATGGTAAAATTGGCTTCATTGAAGCGGTCCAATACAAAGTATTGTTAAACCTGAGAATATCATTGTCTTCAAAGTCAACATATGGAATAAGTCCTATCTCAGGTTTTAATTTTGCAAATGCTGCCTCCCAATCCCAAACTCTAATCACATCAAGAACATCACTATTTTGTTTTACATAATTATTGATATTATTTGGAGAAACAGATGTCAGTTGAACATCATGAATATTTTCTTGCACATTATTTAATTCGCCAAGATAGCGATTTACTCCAATTTGTTGAGCAGTGTATGGTCCTAAAAATTCAATCTTCTTTGCATCAGCAATACTGTTGTTAACAGATACAACTCCTGCAACAATAATTGCAATTGCAACAATAGTTAAAATTCTGATATATACATCTCTCTTAAACATATGAGTTAGCACACGTGCTCGAATTCTATCAACTATTGAAAATGCAAGTAATGCAAAACCTATGACAAGTGTGCCACCAATTACATATCTTGTATTATAATCAATTTGATCTGTAAAAAAGAGATTAAATCCTGCCCAAACTATACCAATGCCAATTATTCCTTCAATAGTTGAAACATAATTTAGATATCTAGGTTTACCCTCATTGGAATCTTGTAAAAAGGATGTAATTACATTGATCATTCTATGAATTCCCACATACAAAACTAAACGTAATCCAATTGCTGCAAGTAATGGAGGAATTAAGATCACTAAAGCAGGAATCATTGGAACAACATTTTCAGATGCATAATTTGGATTATTTTCAGGAGTTACGAAGGGTAAAGAGAATAGTGATGGTAAATTTTCAATTCCCAGAGTATTTCCATCAATAAATGATATTGCTGCAAATCCAAACATAATATTTACAAAGAATGCTCCAAAAAGCAATATCTTTGTAATTTGCCAGAGAACAAATTGTGGAGAGGTTAATTTGTAATCTCTAAAATTTTGGATACTAGTTGAGATTGGTTGTTGTCCACCGCTTGCAAGAAATCCAATTCCTGTACTAATGGCATACCAGAAAATTGAAGATCTTTCTTTAATATTTACACGTACAAGAGCAATAGCAGATAGAATTATTGTAGAAACAAGTGAGTAATAGAGAGGTTTGCTGAATTGGTCACCAAATTCAGTAAAATTCATCGATAAAATAACTGCCTGATTTCCAACCATAGCGAAAATTGCTACCCCAATAATTGCAATAATACCTAACCTGATGAATTTTCCAGTATCAGGAGGCGGAGCTTGCTTATCAGTAGAGGCGCTATACAAAACCAAGTTTTGTTAAGATTTGGTAAATTAATGTCTTACCAGCAAAATCAAGCTATTCTAGCAAGTTTTTTACAAATCATATAGACTGCGGCAAATGTAGGCATTGAAATTTTTTCGTTAATGTATGGACCAAATTTTTTATTTTTTAATCTAAATTCTATAGGACAATTTGCAAAAACTTCTACTGAATCATCACTAAGAAAAGATGCTTCAGTGTATGGATCAAACTTTGATAAATCATCACAATGAATTTTTGCAAGTCCACTTTTACTGTTAATGGATCCAGGTAATCTAAAGATTCTATGAATATCCATAGTTACGTTGGGATCAATTTTTACTCCGATATTTTCGGATACATCATCAAGCATTTTTTGAAAAGACGAATAACCATTTGAAAGTAATTCTGTAATTATTTTTGATCGTTTTGATTTTGAACCAAAAACTTGTTTTGAAAATCTTCCTCTCCATCCTTTCTCGTCAAAATCTGGAAAAGATGCACGATCTTGTTTGAGTTTCTTCATTCCAAACGTTTCAGGAATAGCTCCATGAAGTGAGATATAATCTACTAATTCTGATCTTTCTCTAGAACCAATTTGTTGAAATTGTGAATTGTATACATAGACATGAAATCCTTCATTGCCGGAAAAATAAACTTGAATATTTTCTCGATCTATTGCAAGATCATTAATTAAAACTTCGGATAGTTTTGAAACTTCAGTTTTTGAGGCATCAATGCAATTTCTACACGGTAAAGATTTTTTTTCTAATTTTGAGGAATTACATTTTAAACATCGTGTAAGATTTTTTGAAACTTCATTACACTCATTACAAATTGATATTGTATGACTTTTTCTACATGATAAATTGAGATCTTTTGCATCGATATCAAAAATTAGATCTGCCTCTTTCCAATCTTTTTCATTCATTGGTGAATTGGGAAATGTATAGTATGCATTAGAACAATAAACATCAGATGGAACATTTTGTATAAGCAATAAATGCAATTCCTTATCATTTTTTATTGAAATATGACGAGTCATTCCTGAATTAAATTTCTGATAACCAAATTCTCTCTCAGATGTTCTTTCTGGAACTTTGATTTGATCAAAATGATTAAAGTAATATTTTTTGAATGAATCCTCTAAAAATTGTATATCAACTTCTTGCATTATTTTTTTTCCTACCAAATTGTAAGGGATTAACTATATTATCACAATCAGAGGTAATAAAGCACAAACTTTGAGTTTTTAATTTCTCACATGAAGGACAAGAATATTGTGTACCACTTCCAGAAGTACCTGATAAGTGATTTAGCTGATAAAGTGTAACACGTTCATTATAATCAGGGGCATTTTTGAATAGTGGCGCAATTTGTTGAACTGATTGACCTTTTGATAAAAGAAAAGTTGCTAGCATAAATCTTCCAGAATGAGGAAGATTTTCACCTTTTTCAAGAATATCAATTGCGTGTTTTATGCATGGTGGATATTCTCCGGTAGTTACAGTGTAAGAAGGTGTAAGATCTTTACCAATTGAAGTTAATTCATTCACTATATTTTCAAGTCCAGGAATCATAGGTGGTGTTGGTGCATTAGTAATTTTAGAAATAATATAATTGCCCAATTCTTTTCGAATTAATCTAACTGTTTTATCTGGAGTAAGCAATACTTTTCCATTTTCCACATGTCTATTGATTAATTTCCATTCTCGTTCATGAAAATCTATTGAATGTTTTAGATAATCCGATACAGGTATTTTAAAAAAATCATTTTCTTTTATTACATCAATATTAAATAAATCATAAATAATTCTTATAGCTAAATCAATTTTTGATTTATCAGACGCTTTTCCTAAATCTTTTTCAAGATGATTTTCTGCACGTCTAGATTCTGCAAGAGCGAATCTCTTGATTAGAGTGTGCATTCCAGTCAATTTTATCAATACTATTGCTAAAAGAAATGAGAAAATTTCTTTTTCAAGAACAAAAGATTTTGATGCTTGTCCATCAATAATATCAGATTTGTAGATTCCACCTTGAGTAGAAACTTTGAGCCTATGAAGTGCCTTTTTAACAACCGGTTCAAGATCAGGATCTGTTCCAAATTGGGATAGTGGAAAACCTTTGTCTTTTAGAATTTTACCAGCACCCTCTAGGAAGGGATATTTTGCAAATTCATCAGTTCCTAGTTCCAACATGAAAGTAATCTACCAAGTTTACTTAAAAATCTGATTTTTTAGATTTTGACTCTGGTTTAAATTATGTTTTGAGAAAATGTAACATATGCAGGTTGGATGTCATGTCTCAATATCTGGATCAATTGACAAATCAGTAGATAATGCTGTAGAAAGAGAATGCTCTGCATTTCAAATATTTACTAGAAATCCAAGAGGTTGGCATGCAAAAGAACTAACCAAAGAAGATATTGATAATTTCAAATTAAAATTAAAAGCAAGTAAAATTGATAGATTTGCAACTTGTGCACACATGCCATATTTACCAAATCTTGCAACACCCAAAGATGAGGGTTTTGAAAAATCGGTTAAAACTTTGATATGTGAAGTTGAGAGATGTGCACAATTAGGAATTCCATATCTTGTAACACATCTTGGTAGTCATTTAGGAACAGGTGAAGAAGCTGGAATTAAGAAATTAGTTGAAGGATTAACAAAAGCTGGAAAAACAAAAAATGATGTAATCATATTATTAGAAAACACAGCAGGGCAAAAAAATTCTGTTGGTTCTGATTTTAAACAGTTGGGAGGGATTTTCAAACAACTAAAACCTGCAAAGAAATTTGGCGTTTGTTTAGATACGTGTCATGCATTTGTGGCAGGATATGATTTAAAAACAGAAGAGAATGTGAAGAAAACTTTTTCAGAATTTGATAAATATGTAGGAATTGATAATTTAAAAATTCTTCATCTTAATGATGCTAGAGGGGAACTTGGTTGTAATCTCGATAGACATTATCATTTAGGTCTTGGTGGAATTGGGGAAAAAGGAATTTCAGCTGTTGTAAAGTATGCCAACAAGAAAAAAATCCCAATAATTTTGGAAACTCCAATTGATGATGACAGAGATGACTTTGAAAATGTCAAAGTTGCAAAGGGATTTGCGTAGAAATTTATTCAGTGGTTAAGTGAATATAATAATGGATTACGAAGCAGTTATGAAACTAGCACTTGAACGTGGATTTTACTTTCCTAGCTGTGAAGTTTATGCAGATGCACAGGCAGGATTTTGGGAATATGGTCCATCTGGAGTTAGTCTGAAAAATAAATTTCTAGAGTTATGGAGAAGAGAGCTAATTCGAAGAGATGGAATGCTAGAAATTGATGGCTCTCAAATAATGTCAAAATCAGTTTTTGAAGCTTCAGGACACTTAGGAAACTTTGCTGATCCAATAATAAAATGTACAAAATGTAATTCAACTTTTAGAGCAGATAGAACAATTGCAGAGATTACACAAATTGAAATTCCTGAAAGTGCAGATTTGGAAGAATTTGATAATGCTATTTCACAAAATAATATAAAGTGTCCAAAGTGTAAAGGCGACTTTGACAAAACAAAAAATTTCAATATGATGTTTAAGGTAGGCATTGGTCCTGAAGAGGAAGAGGCATATCTACGACCGGAAACATGTCAATCAATCTTTGTGGATTTTCCAAGACTATACAAGACAATGAGAGGAAAACTTCCTTTAGGAATTGCCCAAGTAGGAAAAAGTTTTAGAAATGAAATTGCTCCAAGACAGAGTCTTCTTCGTTTAAGAGAATTTTATCAGGCAGAAATTGAAGTATTTTGTAATCCAACAAAACTATCCAAGATGGAAAAGTTTTCAGAGATTCAAGATGTGACCATTAGGGTCCAAACTGATGCAGAACCTGTTTCCATGACATGTAAAGAAGCAGTAGAATCTGGAGTCGTTCCAAACAAGTTTGTTGCGTATTATTTAGGAATTTTAATAGAATTTTACGAAAAGACAGGAATAGACATTACAAAAAGTAGATTCAGAAAGCTGGGTGAAAAAGAAAAGGCATTCTATGCTGAGGTTGCATTTGATTTTGAGGTAGAAACAACAATTGGATGGCTTGAATTAGTTGCATGTAACTATAGATCTGACTATGATTTATCCAGTCATGCAAAAAGGAGTAAGCAGAAATTTGAGATAATGGATGAAGATGAAAAGGTCCTTCCGCATGTCTTTGAAATATCTATGGGAATTGATAGGAGTCTTTACACTATTTTAGAGCATAGTTTGAAGGATGACAAGGAGCACGAGAGAATAGTTTTATCTTTGAAACCATATCTTGCACCAATACATATTGGAATATTATCTCTAGTAAAAAAAGATGGTCTAAAAGAAAAAACAGATGAGATTTACTTGGAAATTAAGAGAAAATGTGACGCATTTTTAGATCATTCAGGTGCTATTGGTAGAAGATATAGAAGATTGGATGAAATTGGAGTTCCGTTTGCTGTCACTGTTGATCATCAAACTTTAGAAGATGAAACAATAACAATTAGAAAGAGAGACTCGATGGAACAAAATAGAATCAAGATTTCTGAATTAGATTCAACAATAATTGGATCAATTGCATATCCATAATTTGATTATATACAATTTTTGGAAATTAATTTATTTAAAAAAATTATAATTGTTATAAAATGAAATCAATATTTTATTTTTAAAAATATTTTCTATTACATTGCTTCTCGTACAAGTTTATCCTCGGATTTTAATGGAATATTTCATTAACCAATAATTGGATCAATATAGATTAACGATTATTTTTTCAGTGCATAATCTATACTATTATATTTAATTTTGAGTTCTTGATCTTGGAAATTATCACTAAAATATCAAAGAATTTTTCAAAAGTATAATAACACTAATTTTTAGTAAATCTACATGAATACGGAAACTTTGAATAATAAAACTCAAGTTTCAATTATCATTCCAACTTATAATGAATCTCAGAATATCCTGAAAATATTACGAACAATTTCCAAACACATACCAAAAAATATTTCCACTGAAGCAATTGTAGTTGATGATAATTCACCTGACGGTACAGGTAAAATAGTTGAAGAATATCTAAAAGATTTCAAAAAAGTAGCGGGTTATACAATTAACATAATTCATAGAAAAGCCAAGAATGGACTTTCTTCTGCAATTTTAAATGGAATACAAAATGCAAAAGGAGAAACAATAGTTGTAATGGATTCAGATTTTTCTCATCCTCCTCAAATCATACCAAAAATGATTGAAGCGTTTAAACAATATCAATGTGATCTTGTTGTAGCTTCAAGATACATTACAGAAGGAAAGATCGAAGGTTGGACAGTAAAACGGAAATTAATGAGTAAAATTGCAATTATGATTGCAAAAAAAGGGTTAGGTGTTAAAATAAAAGATCCAATGTCTGGATTTTTTGCTTTTAAAAAAAATATTATTAAAGAATTAAATTTTGACGCATTAGGTTACAAATTTCTATTAGAAATTCTTGTAAAAACGAAGGGAATTAGTATAAAGGAAATTCCTTATACTTTTGAAAATAGGAAGTTTGGTTCAAGTAAGTTGGATAACAGTATAATTCTTGACTATGTTAAATCCGTCTGGAAATTATATAAGAGTAAAAATACAGTAATAGCAGACGAAAAACGTAGTTCGGTTCATTTTATTTCAAAAGCTGCAAGATTCTTTACTGTTGGTGCATCTGGATTTATTGTAAATTATGTAATTTCAATGCTCTTTACATCTGGCTTAACTGAATTATGGTATCTTCATGCAAACATATTTGGAATAATCGTTTCGATATCATCCAATTTTATTTTAAATAAAATTTGGACATTTGAAGATAGAGACTTTTCACGAAAGAAAACACTGTCTCAATTTGGGAAATTTGGTTTGTTCAGTTCCTTAGGTGCATTAGTTCAATTAGGAATGGTATTTTGGTTAGTAGATTCTCACAATATTGTGTATCCACTTGCCTTAATTTCAGCAATTGCAACTGCAGCCTTTAGTAATTTTATCTTGAACAAAAAACTAACTTTCAAAGAAAAGCTTTGGAATTAGAGTGAATTTTAAAAAATTAAAACAAAAAGAATGAACAATTCGTCCTAATCAGTCTACTCAAAGGTAGAAGTAGAGGATTGTGACGAAAGTCCAGTTGAAGATGGTACAGATGGGAATTTATCTCCTATCTGTTGCTCAGCTACTGCAGATGCTTCTTGAAGAATCTTGTCGGTTTCTTCACTTGAAGTATCAGACTCCATGCTAAATGAGTCTCCTGCAAGAGAATCCATCATGAGTCCATTAAGTGTCTGGGTCATACTATTCAATTCTGAATCAGCATCTGGCATGAATTTTCCTAGCGATGACTTCAATCCCTTCATTGTAGACATTGCTGGTCCAATTGCTACCATAGCATCACCAAGATCATGAATAGTTGTCAGTCTTAGTTGGACTTGTTCTAATGACATTCTTGCGTTGCCGAGCATCTTTGTAACTTTACGAATTTCAGCTAATTCGTTGGACAAAACTCTACTTGTGCTAGTATCATGTTGCTGCATTGCAGTCACGACTCTCTTAAAGAGTTGCGCATCTCTTTCGTGCAATTTACCTAACATAGAATCCGTTTTTGAGATTTGGACTTGTAGTTGGTTTACTGCAGTTGAAATTCGTGGTTTCAATGCACCTTGAGGCTTTACTGCTTCACGGAGTTTGCCAGTTACACTTTGGGTCTCTTGACGAGCCCAAGTCTTATCGAAGTTTGGCATGTTGATGATTTAGAAATTTAGTCTTAATTGACGGTGTATATTTAGATCAACTTTAGAGTAAATTTAGCTAACAAACATTACTGTCAAATTTGAATATTATTCGTGGCTAAAATAGTAGTTTTTGATTCAGGATTAGGCTCATTATCAATTATTCAGGCAATCCAGAAAATATCAAAGTCAGAAATTATTTATTTTGCAGACCAACAAAATTTTCCCTATGGGGAAAAATCACAATCTCAATTAGCTAAAATCATACAAAAATCTATCACATTACTACAAGAAAAATTCTCTCCAGACATCATAGTTGTTGCATCCAATACACCTAGTCTTATGTTGAATTTAGCAACAAAAAAGATAATTGATGTTAAACCACCTCTGAAAAATGCTCAAAAAATTTCAAAGACAAAACATGTGGGAATATTAGCAACTGACAGTGCAATTAAAAGTAAAGGCTTAATGCAATATATTAAACAAGTTAATTTTCCTATGACTTTTAAAATTTCTAAGATAAATGCTTCTGAGCTTGTTGAATTAGTAGAATCAGGAAAATTTCTTCTAGATAAAAAATATTGTAAAAAAATCATTAAAAAAAATCTTGATCAAAAACTATTACACAATTCTATAGATACAATAACACTTTCTAGTACTCATTTGTTATTTTTAAGATCATTATTAAAAAAAGAATATCCAAATGTTAATTTTATAGAACCTGGAAATATTATAGCACAGAAAATTTTTATTAAAATAAAAAATAAACAAACTAAAAGAAATTCATTAAAAATATTTGCTTCAGGAAATGTAAAAATATTTGAAAAGAAATTAAAGAATATGGGAATTAAAAATAAAGTTAATTTTTTATCTGTTTAGCTTTTCTATAACCATGACTGAATTTTTTATCATATAGTTTAGAATACTCATATGTTTCTGGATCAATTACATCACTAATTATTACAATTGCAGTTCTAGTAATTTTCTCCATTTTTACTTTATCTGCGATATTTTCTAATGTACCTTTGATAATTTTTTGATCTGGCCAGCTAGCTCTGTAAACTACTGCAACTGGTGTAGATTTTTTATATCCGCCTGCAATTGCTTCAGTGACTAAATTGGAAACTAAATGGATACTAAGATAAAAAATTAAGGTAGCTTTATGTTTTGCAAGTTCAAAAATTTTTTCACGTTTTGGTACTTTTGTTCTTGATTCTGCTCTGGTAACAATAATTGTTTGAGTAACACCAGGAAGTGTTAGTTGAGTACCTAAAGCAGCAGCTGAGGCCAAAAATGCAGTAACTCCAGGAACAACAATTGATTTAATTCCTTTTTTCTCAAGATTATCAATCTGTTCTTTGATAGCGCCATAAATGGAAGGATCGCCATCGTGTAACCTTACAACTAGCTTGTCTTTTTTTGCATTTTTATACAACAAATCAAAAATTTCTTCTCTAACTAATTTGGCAGCATCATGAAGTTTCCCTTTTTTACAAAGCTTCAAAATTGGTTCTGGAATTAAAGATCCAGAATATACAACAACGTCTGCTTTTTGAATTAATTTTTTAGCTTTGACTGTGATTAGTTCAGGATCACCTGGTCCACATCCTACAAAAAATACATCAGACACGTTTTATCACCAAAATTGAAAAATATTTTGTAGTTAATGATGAATCATTTACCTCACCCAAAGTCATTTTTCGAACAATTTCATTTTCTGTTCCAAGATCTTGTCCAATTGCAAAAATTGAATTATCTGGAAATCCTGATTCCTTTAAAACTTCTATTACTTTATCAAAATATCGTCCATCTTTTAGAAATATCATTGATTCAGAATGTTTTGCAATTTCTTTAACACTAGACAAATCATAACAAGAAGGAATAATGGCAACTTTTTCTGCACCTTCGGCAATACTAACACCAACCTTTGATGCAAATGTAAATATTGATACGATTCCTGGAATGACACTAATGTCTATATCAGGATAATTTTCTTTCAAATCTTTATGCATGTAGATCCAAGTGCTATACAGATAAGGATCACCTACTGTAAGATAAACAACATTCTTTCCTGTTAAAACTGTTTCAGCCATTATTTTGGCATTTCTTTTCCATGTATCTTCAAGAACATTTTTGTCTTTTGTCATTGGAAAAATTAGTTTTACAATTTTTTGATTTAATGATTTATCAATTATTGGCGAAACAACAGATAATGCAATACTTGGTCTATCTTTACTAGAAGCCGGACACATGATAATATCGGCATTTTGGATTGCCTTTGCTGCCTTGACCGTAAGTAATTCCACATCTCCAGGACCTACTCCAATTCCAATTAATCCAGGCATGAAAAATATGATTTTTTACCCAATTAAAAATCTAGATTAGATTTTGGTGGCAGAAATAATAGTCACAGGATTTCTTGCAAGCATCATAGTTCCTGTACTAGTTTTTCTACTCTTAGATATTGTGACTTGAGTAATATCAACAGATTCAAACTGTAATTTATCTAAAATTTGTAACACCGAATAAAGTGTCTCAATTAGTATTATGCCAATCACAATTCTGCCTCCAGATTTTAGTTTATTTTCAGAAAGTTCAACTATTTCTTTAGTATCTCCCCCAGTTCCGCCAATAAAAATAGTATCAGCTTCTTCAAGTTCTAGAATTTTTTCTTTAGCATTCCCATAAATCATAGAAATATTTGATAAACCAAATTTTTTCATGTTCTTTTTTGTTAATTCTATTGCATTTTCATCATAATCAACAGCCAGTACCTTACCAGATGATTCTACCTGGAGTGCAGCTTCAACAGAAATAGAACCACTTCCACATCCAATATCATAAACAATTTGGCCCGGTTTTAATCTAGCTTTACTAATTTGAATTACCCTTACTTCTTCTTTGGTAATAGGAACATTTTCTGTTCGTTCAAAGTATTCGTCAGGTATGCCAGATGTTTTAAATTTCCACATATACTTTCACTGTTTTATTTTGATTTCTAAACTAGATATTAATTCCACCTGAAATATTTTCCATATTAACTAATGTATAGGTTACAATCCATGAAAATAAGTATAGAAAAACATAGCTGCCAATGGCTTGCGTAACAATTTTTTTTCTATCAGAAGATGGTAATTGCATTTTCATTCCTTTTGCAACAATAATTGTTGCAAAAAATATTATTATCATAAATCCAATAGATGCCCATCTTCTTTCTTCACCTTCAATATCATCAAAGATGATAGTTGCTGAAGATCCTGCAATTATAGCCAAACTAACACGTAACCAAAATAATTTATTTAACTTCCTATCTTTTTCACTCTTTTCAGCTATACTTACTGAAGGATCTGCTGAGGGGATTTCTGGTACAGGCTCAGATTTTTCTGTTTCAGGAACATCTGGTGGACCATCTGCTACTGATTCTTTTTTTGAATCATTAGGATCAACGGTAGGTTCTGATTTTTTCTTTTTGAATTTTGCCAATTAAATTTCTAGCGTGACTCAAGCAGACCATGTTTAATATCTTTGGTCAAAGTTTGAACATATGAAAGCAAGAGTATAATTTTAGACAAAGAATACGATGAATATGACCCTAGCAGGAATAGAATTACGATATTTGGTGAATAAAATTTCAGAGCAAGTTCAGGATTACTATATCAGCAATATTTATGGAATTACAAAAGATAGCATTCTCTTCAAACTTCATCATACAGAAAAAAGTGATCTCTTTATGATGATTTCAACGTCTGGTGTATGGTTAACTGCAGTAAAAATTGATCAATTAGAACCAAACAGATTACTCAAAAGATTACGAAGTGATCTTCTTAGATTAAAATTAAAGAAAATAGAACAAATTGGTGCAGAAAGAATAGCATATTTTACTTTTGAAGGATTTGGAAAAGAGTTTGTTTTGGTAGGGGAATTCTTTGGAGATGGCAATATTTTACTTTGTAATAAAGATATGAAAATTCTTGCATTACAGCATTCAATAGAAGTTAGACATAGAAAACTAAGTGTGGGGTTAGAGTATGTACAACCACCAGAAAGTGGACTAGATATTTTTAACATGACAAAATCAGATCTTGATGAATTAAAAATGACAGATTTGGTTTCAGCAAAATGGCTTGGACGAAATTTGGGTTTGCCAAAAAAATATGTCGAAGCAGTTTTTGAAATTGCAAATATCGATCCAAAAAAGATTGGAAATCTATTAACAAATGAGGAAATTGAAAAAATATTTGATGTTGTAAAAAAAATCGTTTCAGATGTGGTATCAGGTAATCATGAAGCAGTGATAGTTAAAAATGAAAAAATAGAAGTTCTTCCAGTAAAGTTGGGAAAATTAGAAGGTGAAATTACGCCAGCTAATAGTTTCATTGAAGGTTTAGATACAGTTTTTACAAAAAATATAATTGAAAAAGGAAAATCAGTTCAATCAAGCGGTTCTGATAAGAAGATAAAACAATTAGAAACCCAAATTTCTGAACAAGAAAAAGCTATCGAAACAGTAAAAGAAAAATCAAAAAATATTACAAGTGTTGCAAATTCTCTCTTTGAAATGATATCAAAGGGAATAATATCGATAGAGGATGGTTCTGCACAGGATATTTTAGCATCTAATAATGCAAAATTAGTTAGTGAGAAAGGAATTTCTTTAATTATTGTTCAAGATGAAAAAATAAAGATAAACACCAAATCTGCTCTTCAGTCAATTGCATCAGTATTGTTCAATGAAGCAAAGAAACAATCAGGAGCAATTGGTTCAATTCAGGCAATAAAAGAAAAAACAGAAAAAAAATTAGAGAAATTTTTGAGTAAAACAGAATCTGAGAAAGATTTAATCGTAGTTTCAGAAATTAGAAAGAAAAATTGGTACGAAAGATACAGGTGGTTTTTCACTACTGATGGAATACTCACAATAGGTGGAAGAGATGCCGCATCAAATTCAGCTGTAATTAGAAAACATTTAGAAAAAAATGATAAAGTATTTCATGGTGATATTTTTGGTTCACCATTTTTTATTTTAAAAGAAGCAGAGAATGCACCTGATACCAGTATGAATGAAGTTGCACATGCCACGGTTTGTTTTAGTCGTGCCTGGAGAGAAGGATTGTATGGTGTAAGTGCTTATTGGATTAATCCAGAACAAGTAAAAAAATCGGCACCAAGTGGGGAATTTCTTCCAAAGGGTTCTTTTACAATTGAAGGACAGCGAAATTTTATCAAATCAGAGACACTTCGTCTAGCTATAGGAATCATGTCACAAGAAGAAGAAGATTATGTCCTAACATGTGGCCCACCAGAACCAATCAAGAAAAATTCCATATGTTATGCAATAATTGAACCACATGGATTAGAAATGGTAGAGGCTGCTAAAAAAATACGAATAGAGTTTTTAAAAATATACGAAGATATTGCAAAAAAAATAAACATAGATGATTTTGTTCGTGCATTACCTGCTGGAAAAAGTCAGATTATAGAAGTAGGTTATGGGAATTTACAAAAAGAAAATCTTATTGATAATGAATTTGATTAGAAGAATCAGTATCAAATGATAGTTTCATACCATTTTTGATAGAAGAGAATTCTTCATCGCTTATTGTAATTAGCGGAATGTTTGCTAATGCACATCCAGTAGCAACTGTTAGATCTGCCTTTTGACAAATCATTGCAAGTGGTGCTGTATTGTTTGATTTTATTGAATAAATTGTATATGCACCAACGCTACTTCCAACTCCTGAAGGAAATACAAGAATTGTATCTTTCACTGATTTTTCAAAAAGATCATGATTTCTATCACTGATAATTCCAGTTTTTTTATCTACTGTACCTAAGAAATTAATTGAATTCTCAGATTTTAAAACAATTCCTTCTACTTTGCCTGAAACTAGAACTTTTTTCATCTTGTCTCATCTTCAACTATTTGTGATAGTGATTTTAGATTAACATCTACACCGTTAGAATTTTTGAGATAAAATGCGCCTTTGATACTATTGGTAGTAACTGCATCGACATTATCCTTACTTATCAAGGGAGACAAACACGTACAACAATCAGAAAGAATTTCACATCCAGCTCGTTCAAGTTCATTAGTATATCCAATTTTTCTTGCCTGCTCCTTTACAGTCCTGGGTAAAAATACCATGCATCTCTTTTGAAAAGAACGTCCCTTTAATTTCCCGGCAAGATCAGATATCTCATCTAACCCTAATTGAGGACTGCCAAGTGTAATCAAATCACCTTTCTCAGCAGTATTTAGCTCATCATGAACATTTAGCATCTCTTTTTCATCAAAATCTATTTTTTCACAATCAGAATCACCTTCTCCAAAAATAAACTTGGCACAAGTTCCTGATGTTCCCATTCCTCCACACATTGCTTTGGTTTGTCTTTTATCCATCTCTCCAAGTCCAGAAATGTTTACAGAAGTATCTCCAATTTTTCCTGCAAAAAATCCAAGCATTCCATATGTCAATTCATTCGGATTTTTTACCTTCATTCTAATTGTAATGTTTGGATTATCCTCTTTTCTTAATGAGGAATAAGGGCTTTTTCCAATAATTGCACTTGCAAGTGCACTAAATGCACTTTCCTTGTTTGTTTTTAGATTATCAAATGAATTTGCATGAATTGCTGCATTACTTTCTGCAAATGCAACTTGAGTTCCGTTTTTTGGAATATCATAAATTTCATAAGGAATACATGAAAAAGAAGGAATGACACCCATTGTTTCATATGAGTTTTTAATTGACAGTTGTTTTGAGATAAAATTTTCATTTAATCCATAGTTTGAAACATTGTCAATATCAAATCCCATAGGATTAAGAGTAGTTTTTACTTTAACTCGCGCATTTTTACTAATACTAGATAGAAATTCTTCTCCTGCATCCCCAATGGTATTATAATTTACACCTGAAAGATGAGCCCATTCTATTGGTACTAATTTTTCAGCATCGGTTGCCTCGCCAGTTGCAACTAGAATTCTATATGCCATCTGCATAATTTCTCCTTGCTCACCTTTTAATGCAGATTCTTCTTCTCTTGTTAGTTCCAATGAAATTCTTTTGTTATTACAGTTATAATACTTGTAGGTAGTTTTTCATTTGGAAATGGAAAAAATTCTTTCTGGAATGACAAAGACAATGGATGCTGTAAAACCACCAAGAATGACTGCACTAAGAGAACTTCATGAAGCTGAAACTGGTCCATTTAGTATTTTAATTGGAACTATACTTTCTGCAAGAACCAAAGATGAAGCAACAGCTAAGGCAGTTAAAGCATTATTCTCAAAATATAAAAATCCTAAAGAATTAGCTGGAGCAAAAATAAAAGATGTAGAAAAAATCATCAAATCAATTGGATTCTTTCATGTAAAATCAAAAAGAATCATCGAGGTTGCAAATATTATCCATACAAAACATAAGGATAAAGTTCCAGATGATTTGGATATTTTGGTACAATTACCTGGAGTTGGAAGAAAAACAGCTAACTGTGTTTTGGTATACGCATTTGAAAAACCAGCAATTCCAGTTGATATTCATGTTCATCGAATCTCAAATAGATTAGGATTAGTTGATACAAAAAATCCTGAAGAAACAGAACAAGAATTGATGAAGAAAATAAAAAAGAAATATTGGATTGACATTAATGATACTTTTGTAATGTATGGTCAAAATATTTGCAAACCAATTTCTCCAATGTGTGATGTATGTAAGATTAAAAAAAGTTGTAAATTTTATAAAACTAAGAACGCCTCTTAGTTAGAAGCAACAACGCTATCACAATTGATCCAACTCCGGCTGCCATGTAAAATGGAAATAATGCAAATGTATTCTTTGCGGGATCGCCAGATAGGAATTCTATAATCATACTTCCAGAACTTACTGCTGGGGGATCAGTAGAACCCTGCATTCCATAAACAGAGTACGAATTAATTGCAAATTGACCAATATCCAAATTAGTAACCACAATTCTAGCTCCATTGTTTACAGTTAGTCCTGCTCTATCAGTGAAGGAAATGATAGATTTTGCCTGTGGATACCAACCTCGATCTAAATCTCTATGAACTACAATGTATCCTTCTTTTGGAGTTTGAACTGCAACCCAAAACTTATTGTCAGGTTGTGGTCCCATTCCAACTTCAATGAATTCATCGGGTGTTTGTTCATCATATAGTTTTAGAACTGCATTTCCATCAGGATTTGCATAAAGAAGATTGTTATCAATAGTTACTTGCCAGCTAACAGCATGAACATCATCAAGAATTATTACTGGTGCATCTCGCATTACTCTGTTAAATTCATCTGAAGGAATTTCTAATGTATCGATAATTAATGATGGATTATTTGATTCTTGAGCAAATACTGGAGATATAAAAAATCCGGTCAATAAAATTATTGCAAAGAGATATTTCACAAGCTAGATCAAATCTGATTGAATAAAAATCTAATCAACAAAAGGTTTTGGATGAGCTAAGATTATTTTTGCCACTTCAGGTCTTAGAATAAACTCAGAAGGTGCCTGACCATTTTGAATCATTTCCCTAAGTGCAGTTCCACTAATTTGTTCTTTAACATCATTATCATGTGGACATGCTTTTGGAGTTGTATATGTAAGACATTTTTTACAATAGAAAAACGGTGGGAAAAATACCGGAGAAATTTCTAACTCAGGATAGTCTTCAAAGATTTTTTGTGCAGCAAATGGATCATAGAACTTTCCAACACCTGCATGATCTCTTCCAATTATAATATGTGTACAACCATAGTTTTGTCTCATAATTGCATGATGTATTGCCTCTTTGGGACCAGCATATTTCATTTCAGTATGTAAAGTTCCAAGTTTGCATCTGTTTTCTGGATAGTATGATTTTATCATAGTTTCATAACATTTCACAATAACTTCATCTACAAAATCACCAGATTTTTTCTTTCCAATAATTGGGTTTACAAATACTCCATCACGTGTTGTAATTGATGTCTTTTGTAACATCTCATGTGCCACATGTGGAGGATTTCTGGTTTGAAACGCACAGATTGTCTTCCATCCTGCTTGTGCAAAAGCCTCTCTTGTCTGAATTGGAGTTAATCTATTTTTTCTGATTTCAGTCTCATTTGGTCTTTGAATATAATCGATTTTCCCACTTACCAGATAATCCTTCATTGACATTGTCTTTGCAACACCTGGATGAGATGAATCATTGGTTCCATAGATTCCTTGTACAGTTTTTTCTTTATCAAAAGAATACGTTTCTTCAACATGTAACACTGCAACTCCAATACCGTAAGGATTTTGCAATAATACGTCACCCGCTTCTTTCATTTTAGAAGCAGTTTGTTCATCAACATCAAGTACAATTGGAATGGTCCAAGCCAAATCATTTGTTAGTCTTCCACGTAAAACAACACTTTCAAAGTCTTGTTGACCTAAGAATCCCTCTAAAGGACTAAAAATTCCATCTGCAATGTTTTCAACATCATTTGCAAGATCTTCGCTAATTGTAATTGAAAATAATCCAGTAGGATCAACTTTTGTAATTCTGTTTACTAGTATACCGCCATGTGGTTTAATTGAACTATTTTCGGACATGATAAATCATCTATACAGGGTCTATATGAAGGCCACACTCTTTGTTTCCTCCTTGTTCCCACCACCATCTTCCTGCACGAATGTCTTCTCCAGGTTTTATTGCTCTTGTACAAGGCTCACATCCAACACTTGGATAACCTTGATCAAGAAGACTGTTGTATGGTAAATTATTTTTTTTAATATATTCCTGAATTTGATCCCAAGACCAATCAATGATTGGATTAATTTTTAGAATCTCATCATGTCCATGATCTAATTGAAAGATTGTGACATTTTTTCGGTTTTTAGTCTGATCACGTCTTAATCCTGTAATCCAACCATCCAAGGTATTCAGCATTTTGTTCATTGGATGTACCTTACGAACTTCACAACACAATTTTCTATTATCTATACTATCATAGAATAAATTCACTCCTTTTTCTTTCACCATATCTTCTACTTGTTTTGTATCAGGGAATAGAACTTCAATTGAAATATTGTATTTTTTACTAACGACATCCATGATATCATAGGTTTCCTGTGGTAGTCTTCCAGTATCAAGAGTAAAGAATCGAAATTTAGGGTTAATTTTTAACATAATATCCATAATAACTGCATCTTCTGCACCAAAGCTTGATGCTTTTGCTACCTTAGGATGAAGGTTATCAGAAACCCATTCTAGTGCTTCTTCAGCAGTCTTGATTTTTGAATTAAGGTCATCTACTTGTTTTTGTGTAAATTTTGTCACATTTCTAGTTAAAATATTTGTTTTATATTGATTACCCGAAGTTTCATCCTAAATTATAAACAAGTAGAATTCAGAAAAGAAAATATGGATGAGACATCATATGTTGTAATTTTTCCAACGATATTTTCAAAAAATAAAATTCCTCAGCTTGTATCAAATATCAAAAAAATTCTCAAAATAAAAAATCAGGAATTTAAATTTGTTAAACGAGATAGCGATGTAATTTTGGTTAATGCAAATGATCCTGTATTTGCGTCATCTGCCATCAATTTACTTTTTGGAATTGAAAAAATAGCAATTGCAAGACAAATTAAAAATGATTTTCAAGACATTGTTTCTGAAATTACCTCCATTGGTGGCAATTTACTCTTGAAAGGAGAGAAATTTCTAGTAAAGGTAGAAGGGACAGCAAAAGGATTTGTAACTAAAGACGTAGAAATTGCTGCAACGTCAAACATAATAGAAAAAAAATCAAAACTTGGAGCTCATCCTGGAACAGATGAAAACTTTGATAAATTGTTATACACATATCTAACAAAAAACAATGGATACATCTGCATTTTTTCGGATAAAGGAAATGGAGGAATCCCATACCAATCACAAAAGCAGAAAACTATTTGTGCAATATATGATGAAATTTCTGCAGTTTCTTGTTTTGAGACAATTAAACAAGGTTACGATGTAAAAATAATAGTTTGTTATAGACAAACATCAGAATTGATGAATCTTGCCAAAATGATTAATCAAATCATTCCAAGATTGGTGCAGAATAATATTGAGTTTGAATTTTTACATCTTAAAATTAACCCTAATGGAATTAAAAATTATTTAATCTTTGTGAATTCAATATTAGAAATACTGTTACAGTATCCAAATGAACGAGTGTCATTAGCATTATCACCATTGATCTTTTCAGTAGGTTTTATTGATAATTCATTAAAAAGCGTGTTTGGAAAAAAGAAGATTCCCATACTCCCACTTACTGGAGTTGATGCTAATTTGTTTAATGAAGCAAAAGAGATTGGATTGGAAAGAAATATCAAAAAAATAGAAAAAATAGTCACTATTTCTTCAGATGAAATTCCTGCTTTCTCCAAAAAAGATGTAGATACTGCAGTTAAAACAAAGATAAAGATCACAATTCAGGCAGGACCTAACAATGTACACGATATTTTAGATTCACTAGAAAATCATTGAGAATTTAAACAGTAAATTTGGTTTTATATTGTGTTCAAAATTGGAGAATTCATCTACCCTTGGGGAAGTGGACATTATTCACGAATGATGAGGCTGAATGAAGCTTTAGGAGATCATATCAAAGAAAAATTTGAAGTCCATTTTTCTAGTAAAGATCACGTTTATGAAAAATTATTAAAAAAATTTCCTGATCAAAAAGAAAAGATCCATGAAATTTTGATGCCAACTCCAATTGATGGTAAATTTGGTCCAAGTGTTTCAATGTCATTGATGAATATATTATTACCAATTTCAAAAAATCCACCGCTAGTAAAACAAATTGTAAATTATTTAAGAGAAGAAAGAAAACTCTACAACAAAGAGAAATTTGATCTAGTAATTAATGATGGAGATATGGGTTCAAATATTTTAGCAAGAAATCGTGACATCCCAAGTTTGTTTGTAACAAATCAATTTAGGCCAAGACTATACAATTCAAGATCATATCTTTACCCATCATTAATTTTTATTGCAAAACAAATTGGTAAAGCATCAAAAATTCTTGTTGCAGATTCACCTCCACCATATACAATGTGTGAATATAATCTTAATTTCATTAAAGAAGTAGAAGAAAAAATAATCTATGTTGGACATTTTACAAACAGTAAACAAATCAAAAATGAAGATAGTTCAGATCTTGAAAAATTAGTCAAAAATAATAAATTTGGATATTGGATGAGAACTGGAAATAAATCTACTAATGATGGAACTGGTCAGAGATATGAGGAAGTATTTCATCAAGATGAGATGAAAAAAGAAAAGAGAATAATTTCTCATGCAAGAAATGATCCTAACATAGATTCAGTGTTAGGAATAGACGGCAAGAAATATTCGATATCAGAAGCTTTAGATAAAAAAATTGATTGGATACAAATTGACATTGGTTATCTTTCAGAACAAGAAAAGGACACAATTTTGGATTTATGTAAATATGCAGTTGTCAATGGTTCTCATACAGTAATGGGTGAGATAATGGGCGGAAAATCAAAACCCATAGTTGGAATTCCCATTTATGATGAACATACAAACAACATCAAATGGGCAGAAAAAAAGAATCTAGGCGTATTAGCGATTAAAACAAACCAAGTGGTTCAAGGTATAGCCAAAATTAAAGAAAATTATGATGAATTTGAAGACAGTTTGCATGAATTCTCAAAGAATTTCATTCCTAATGGAGCAGAAAATTCAGCAAAGATTGCAGCTTTGACCCTAGAGGAAAAGAAATAATAGATTATTTTTATCATCTTGCCTCATCTGGCACGCGGGATTTCGATGGGCGAACGGACCGCAAGGGATGATGAAAAAATCCGCGTGTCGGATAATATCGATCAATTAAGAATGTGGGAACGCTTTTATGGAAAAAATTAAGGGAAATTATCATTGCCTAACTGTCCTGAATGTACTTCTCGAGAGAAAAAGAAAATTCAAGCAAAATACGAGGAAGACACTCCTGAAGAGGATAGAGGTAGAGATGATTTGTTCAAATTATTTGATGAAATTGAAATTCCAATGAAAATGGATACGTCAACAAAAAATTTCATTTGTAAAAAATGTGGATTATATGCAACAAGAGAACAGATATCAGATATCAGATACAAATTAAATCAAAAAGAAAGAACACGTGATGATAAACATGATGACTATCTTGAATGGTGGTCAAAAAGTAAAAAAGATAAAAATTTAGACACTTAGAGGAAATTTAACAATGGTAAAAAAGAAAGATGATATTCCAGATTGGGTTTCTGATGAAATTCAAAATGCTAAATTCAAGAAACCCGAAGAGATTAAAAAATCAGGATATATTCTCGAGTTTTATTATGACGACAATAAGATAGACGTGCAGTTGTATGATGCTGTAGAAGACGGGAGACATATTGTAACAATGGATGTTGCAAAAAAGATTAAGATTGATGATTTACTCAAAGGGGAAGTTTACGAGTTTGTTTTTGATCAACACAAAGCACCATTAAGCAAAAAAGTATCAGAATTTCTAGAAAAAGAAAAAGAAATTGAAATGAAAGCAATTTATCAATTTGATTTAAAATCATTAGAATTGTTAGATGTGAGCTCTAATGAAGCTACAGCAAATAATGATGATATAGAAGAATAAAGTCAATCCTTTCTTATAGAATCTAGTTGTTTTTTGAAAGATTTTCCTAAAATAGGATTGATAAAATATGGAAACGTGTTTTTCATCCATACTGCACCCCTTACTACGGATGGGACTATGATCTCCAACCTTGGTGAATTTGCCGCCTTTAGGATTGTTTTTGCTACAGTCTCAGAACTAAGTGAAGTAGGAGAAAATTTTGGCATTTTTTCAAATGATGGATGTTCAAAGAAATTGGTTCTAACCATGATGGGACTGACAACGGTAATTCCAACTCCAGTGTTTTTTAGCTCATGTTTAAGACCCTCTGAAAATCCCAGCATTGCAAATTTTGATGCACAATAAGATGCAATTCCAGGCAAGCCAAAACTTGCTGCAACAGATGCAACATTGACTATATGACCAGATTTTTTCTTTAACATTGATGGAAGGAAATTTTTGATGCAATAAACCATTCCGAAATAATTTGTTTCCATCTGTGACTCTATTTCATCAATAGTAAGATCATCTACAGAACCATATATTGCAAAACCTGCATTGTTTACTAAAATATCAATAGATTCAAATTTTTCTAAAACTATTTTTGACATTTCTTTGACTTGATCTTTTTTAGAAACATCACATTGACAAACTAATGTTGATACATTGAATTTTTTTAACTCATTTGCAACTTGTTCAAGTTTATCCTTTTTTCTTGCAACCAAAATTATGTTAGCACCAAGTTTTGCAAATTTTATTGCAGTTTCTTTACCAATTCCAGATGATGCACCAGTAATGAGAATGACTTTATTTTTAAAATCCACACATCAAAAAAAATCATTTAAAGATAAAGTGGTTTCTATAGAGTATTTATCTATAAAACAGAACGTATTAGTAAGAATTGCAATGCAACTAGGAGTTCAAATTTGAACGGGAGCACAATATGCTGGGAGATATAGTTTAGAGGTGTTTTATCATACCCACGTGGACAAAAATCAGATTTGATTTGAATCTAAATATCTTTTTAAGAAAAAACATGCCTAATTTAAGATCAGAATAAAAATGAGTGATAAAAACCATGCAGACCGATTTCTGGAAGAACTTAAAAAAATAGAAAATGAAAAACCCATCAAAATTTATCTTGATAAACAAAAGGATCAAAAATTAATTATTGATTTAGACAGTGGAAATAAAGAACATGTTACACTAAACGATTCAACTTATCCTGTGAATCTACCTGATTCTTCATTGTTACTGTTGGACGAAATTATAATGGAACAACAAGATAGATTGTTGGAATGTGCTAAAGACTATCTCCAATCTGGAAGAGATACTTACTTTTTTCTCTATGATTTAATTTCTTTATGTGTGTATATCGATGATTTACCTAAACGCTTCAACAAATTAAAAAAAATAGCGCCAACTGATGACGAATTACTCCACAATAGAATACATGCAGAATTGGGATCAGAATATCAAAAACAAAATAAATCTTTAGGTTTTGAAGAAGAAAATACCAAAAAACGTATTCCTGATTTACATGTTGATTCTTTAGATATCGAGATTAAGACTATCACTAAATCTGTATTGACAGATGAGGATCGTATTTCCTTTTCAAAAAGTTTTAGAAATTCTCATGATGCTGCCTTGTCTCAAATTGATGATGGAGGGATGATTGTTATTGGTATGTGGTCTCAAAGAATGAATAATGAGCTGAAGGCTTACTTTAGCAACTTATGTTTTACCTCTTTACCTCAAGTAGGAAGTAACAAAACTATTCTAGTTTTGGAAGGCAACAAAGTATTTGAAGATTATTTTGTAGTATTGCCTTCAAATCAAGCTCAAAATCTTATTTATGAATTTGCTAAATCTGGATACAAAAGAATTGATCCAATGTCATACATGAATCGCATGTCGCGTGAAGGATTTCCGCATGGTCGAATTACTTCGGGTTCTGGAATGATATATTCTAGAAGAATGGGATAATTTTGAAATCTGTTATGGTGATTTCTATGTAGATCGTGGTTTTGATATTTTACTCAAGGCTAATTTTACTAAAAGTAACCAAGTAATTACAATTGGAACATAATATGTTGCAATTCTCCAACCAATTACTGCATCCCAAGCTACAATTCCCTCAGTAATCTCAAAGGCAAAAGGATCTAAATTATTCAAATATG
>Ga0224508_10000462_pt1 | contig 40498 bp, 26 predicted proteins | sample SF_Jan12_sed_USG_4_FD_170157 | JGI IMG/M metagenome (GOLD analysis project Ga0224508, IMG submission 170157) | Sediment microbial communities from San Francisco Bay, California, United States - SF_Jan12_sed_USGS_21 | ecosystem: Environmental > Aquatic > Marine > Sediment | place: USA... | reverse complement strand
CATCCGTCTCGTAAAACCGTCGCAGGATGCCTGAGCGGGACCTCCGCGGATGGCTTCGGGTGCTCGGCCCCGGACTGGCCGTTGCCGCCACCGGTGTCGGAGCGGGGGATGTCGTCGCCGCCGCGGTGGCGGGGTCTCGGTTCGGGATCGCCGTCGCCTGGGCAGCGATCATCGGCGCCGTCTTCAAGTTCGTTCTGAATGAGGGAATCGCACGGTGGCAACTGTCTACCGGCACCACCCTTCTCGAAGGGTGGGCGACCCGGCTGGGTCGCCCGGTGCAGATCGTCTTTCTGGCCTACCTGATTCTGTGGGGCTTCTTCGTCGGTGGTGCGTTGATGTCGGCGTGCGGGCTGGCAGCCCACGCGATCGCTCCCGCGCTGTCGGTCCGCTCATGGGGTGCCCTGCATTCGATCGTATTTGCCGCTCTCGTGTTGGTCGGTGGGTACGGGCCGTTCGAGCGCTTCGTCAAGATCCTCATCGCTGCGATGTTTGTCGCCCTGATCGGGTGCGCGGCGGTCGTCCAGCCTCCGCTGCTGACACTGCAACAGATCATCGGCGAGGCGGGAATCCCGACGGGGAGTGCACGGCTACTACTGGGTGTGGTCGGTGGAGTCGGTGGCACGGTCACGATGCTCTCCTACGGGTACTGGATTCGCGAGAAGGGTTGGCGCGGGCGTGAGTGGTACCGCGTCGCGCGGGTCGACCTGGCGGTGGCCTACGGTCTGACCGGTCTGTTCGGACTTGCCGTAATGGTGCTTGCCGCGGTCGTGCTTCATGCCGAGGGCGTTGTCGTCGAGGGAAGCAGTGGCGTCATCCGGATGGGGACCATGCTCGGCGCGGTCGCAGGACCCATCGGCGAGTGGGCGTTTCGCCTTGGATTCTGGGCGGCAGTCGCCACCTCGATGGTCGGCGTCTGGCAGGGAGTGCCTTATCTGTTCGCGGACTTCGTGGCCCAGCGAAAGGGCGATGGCACGATCGTCGATACGCGATCGCGACCCTATCGAGGCTTCCTGCTCTGGCTCTGCCTGCCACCGATGCTGCTGTTGTGGTTCGAGCGACCCGTGCAGATCATCCTGCTCTACTCGATCCTCGGAGCCGTCTTCATGCCGTTTCTTGCAGGGACGCTGCTCTACATGAATCGCAAGATCGAGTGGGTCGGTGCGGAGATGCGCAGTGGCTGGCTATCGTCGGCCCTACTGACTCTGGCGCTCGTTCTATTTGGCGCACTGGGCTGGTTTTCCATCGCGAAGGCGCTGGCGTCCCTGGCCCGGTGATAGGATGCTGCCGCCCGAAGCGGGGAGAGTTCTGCAGTGAGAATCATCATTCTGGGTGCCGGCGAGGTCGGAACCCACATCGCCGCCTCGCTCTCGAGAGAAGGCCACGACCTCGTCGTCATCGAACGCGATGCGGAGAAGGTCGCCCTGATGCAGAAGAGCATGGACGTGCTCGCCGTCAAGGGGGACGGCTGCAATCCGAGCGTTCTGAAGAAGCACCAGGTCGGCGACGCCGATCTGTTCTTCGCAGTCTCCAACAGCGACTCGTCCAATCTATTGGCAGCCCTCACCGCCAGGAGGATGGGTGCAAGAACAGCCGTCGTGCGTGTCGGCAACCCGGCATTGGGGAAGAACCCACTCGTGCGGGCGGACGATGAGTTGCGCCTGCTCTACCCCGAACAGTTGGTAGCCGAGGAGATCTTCTGTCTGACGCAGGTCCCAGGCACCGGCAAGGCACGCTTCTTCGGCGAAGGCAAGTTGGTTCTGCTGCAGGCTCGCCCGTCGATCAGCGCGAAGATCTACGGAAAACCGATCAAGGAGCTACAGGGTCCCGACAACTGGATCCTGACCGGGATCCATCGGGCGACCGGAACCGTCATCCCGCGAGGCGACACGCTTCTGCGACCCGGTGATCTTCTCTATTCGGTCGGTCCTGCCGAGGCGATCTCAAGTTATCTGGAATCGATTGGTGTCGAATCGCGACCCACGCGAAGAGTCGTCATCGCCGGGGCCGGTCAGGTCGGCGCAACACTTGCGAAACAACTCATTCACGCAAAAATCGAGGTCGCGATCATCCAACGTGGCGAGAAACGAGCCGCCGACATCGCCGCAGAGATTCCCGAGGCTCTGGTCATCCGGGGAGACGCGACCGATTCGGGCATCCTCAATGAGGCCGGCATCGAGGACGCCGACTACTTCGTGTCGGCCACCCAGTCGGACGAGGTCAATCTTCTGGCGTCGCTGCTGGCCCGCGAATCCGGTGCCCGTTCCGTCGTGGCGCTCTACAATCGTCCCGAGTTCCTCAATCTGATGCTGGCGGTGCGGATCGATATCCCTCTCTCGCCACGGATGATGACGGCCGGGACGATCCTGCGCATGGTGCACCGAAGTGAGATCGTCAGCATGGACCTGGTCGAGGGTGGGGATGCCGAGATCGTCGAGTTCGAGGTGCCTCCGGGAGCCCGTGCGCTGAAGGCACCGCTTAGCGCGTTGAAGTTCCCCCGCAATGCGATCATCGGGACGGTCCTGCGAGGCGAGCAGATGTTCGTCCCGGGTGGCGACTTCACGTTCAGGGAGGGGGACAGGACGCTCGTGTTCACACTCTCGAAAGCACTCCCGGATCTAGAACGGATGTTCCGCGGCCGATGAACTGGCGTGGCGTCTTTTTCTTGCTGGGGCGTCTGTTGCTGGCCCTCACGGCGGCCCTGCTGGTTCCCGCCGTCGTTGCCCTCTACTACAAGAGCGGCGAACACACCGCGTTCCTGATTAGCGCCGGAGTATCCGGCATTGCCGGTTTGATCCTTCAGACCCGTTTCAGCGACGGCCTGGCCAACGACAAGTTCGGTCGTTCAGAAGCGTTTGTTCTGGTTGCCGCCGCATGGGGGACCGCGTCCCTGGCCGGTGCTCTTCCGTGGATCGTTCTCGAGGGGTCGGGGTTCTGGGTCAACGCGATCTTCGAGAGTGTGTCGGGCTTTACGACCACCGGCGCATCGATTCTGACCGACATCGAAGCCCGGGGCCCGGCAATCCTACTCTGGCGATCGCTGACCCAGTGGCTTGGCGGGATGGGCATCATCGTCCTGGGGATCGCGGTGTTGCCGAAGTTGGCGGTCGGCGGTCTGGAGTTGCTCGGTGCCGAGGCCCCCGGACCGATCAAGGAGAAACTCACTCCGCGAATCGCCCAGACGGCCAAGGCGTTGTGGGGCATCTACGCGCTCTTGACCCTCATCGAGGTGACCGCGCTGGTGCTTGCCGGCATGGGTCTCTTCGACGCGGTCAATCACGCGTTCGCCACCATGGCGACCGGTGGGTTCTCGACCCTCAACTCCAGTGTCTCCGGGTTTGCCAGTCCACTGATCGAGTGGATCATTATTGTCTTCATGATCTTGGCCGGAGCAAACTTCGCTCTGCACTTTCACCTGCTTCGCGGCAAACCAGGCCCGCTGCTTCAAGATCGTGAGTTTCGCTACTACGTCTCGATCATGGCCCTGGCGACATCGCTGATCTGTGCCGATCTCATGCTTCGTGCGCAGCAGGAGATGAGTCTCCTTGATGCGTTCCGCGATGCGGCGTTTCAGGCGGTGGCGATTACGACCACCACCGGATTTGCGACCGCCGACTTCGAACTCTGGCCGGCGTTTTCACGCGCTCTCCTGTTCTTGTTGATGTTCATCGGTGGCTGTGCGGGGTCCACCGGGGGATCGATCAAGGTCGTACGAATCATGATCACGGTGAAAAAGCTTGTGATCGATCTCAAGCGCAAGGTGCAGCCCCACGCAGTGCTCCCGGTGAGGATCGGTCCGACGGCCGTGCCTGACGACGTTGTCAACTCCGTGACGACGTTTCTACTCCTGTTCGTGGCATTGTTCGCCGCCGGGGGCCTCTTGCTTACGATGCTGGGGATCGATCCCACGACCGCGTTCTCGGCGTCTGCGGCCTGTATTGCCAACGTCGGCCCGGGGTTCGGCGACGTTGGGCCGACGTTGAATTACGGGGGTTTGCCGGCAACGGCCAAGTTGATCTTGCTCGGGCTGATGCTGGTCGGTCGCCTCGAGCTCTACACGCTTCTGGTACTGTTGTTTCTGCGCCGGGGACGTCGAAAAGCCTGATTCGTGCTGCCGAAACGAGGATGACAATGAGTATCAAGAGTCAGATCGAGAAAGACGTTATCCAGTCCTTGCGTGACGGGAAGAAAGAAGTCGTGACGACCTTACGGATGCTCAAGTCGAAATTGCAGGAGCGGGAGGTCGCGCTACGCAGCGAGCACGGCGTCGACTACAAGATCGACGACGAGGAGGCGACCAAAGCCGTTTCGGCATATGCCAAGCAGCGACGGGACTCTATCGAGAGTTACAAGGCGGCGGGCCGGGACGAGCTTGTCGATAAGGAGCAGCGTGAACTCGATATCGTCAACAGCTACCTCCCCGAGCAACTCGATGCGGACACGTTACGGATGATCGTCACGGAGGCCGTGGCCGAGGTGGGTGCCACCGGGCCGCAACAGATGGGTCAGGTGATGAAGATCGTCATGCCGAAGGTCCAGGGACAGGCCGACGGCAAGCAGGTCAACGCCATCGTTCGAGAACTGATCGCGTCTACGCCAGACAAATAAACGTCTGACCCTCTACGTGTCCGTGATCGGTAAGCCAGCGGCGGATCTGTTCGCGGGGTTCCGCCCCGGCGACCGAGACGAGCAATCGCTCCAGTTGGGTCGCGTCCACTTCGCCCGGAGACACGACCCGCGCGCCGGCGATGGTCTGCCCGACCCGGCCGGGGTGGGTCTCCACGATCCAGCGTGGTTGTCGACCATGACCGGCAAGCTCGCGACACAACGATCGACCGGTGGCACCGTAGCCCCACAGGTCGAACGTAGGATGATCACGCAGATAACCCCGCGCGAGGTGATGGGCCTTACATCGTGTGAACGCCTTGGGCCCGTAGCGCGGGGATCTCTGCGATAGCCGAGTCGGGCCATGACGCCATGCGAGAAGGCGTCGCGGGACCGTGCCGATCTCACCTCCTGCGGCAAGATGTCTGAGCAGGAAGTCGTAGTCCTCGGGCCAGTCCACATCCTGATATCCGATCTCCATCATTCGAGACCGCCGTACGAACCACGTGGGATGGGGCAGGGGACACTCGACGAAACGGTCGCGCTGAACATCCGTCCCGTCGAGCAGGCTGTTGAGCCATTTCTCGTACTGTCGGATACCGCTACCCAGGTTGTCGTCGCGCGGAAAGAGCCGAGTGTGGCAACCGAGAAGAAGTGGACGGTCGGACCGCTCGGCGGCGACGTGTTGCGCGGCCAGACGATCACGATGCATGACATCGTCGCCGTCCATTCGTGCGACGAACGTCCCTCGGCAATGCTCCAGCCCCAGGTTGAGCGCAGGCACGATTCCCTCCCCGGTTCCGCCAACGATACGGAATCGCGGGTCGTCTCCGGCGGCTGCTCGATAGACGGCGACCGACCGGTCGGTCGATCCGTCGTCCACCAGGACGCACTCGAACGACTCCAGTCGTTGGCGCTGCATGCTGCGAACGCAGGCAGAGATCGTCGACTCGGCGTCCCGCACCGGTAGCAGGACAGAGACCAAAGGCCTCCTATTTAAAGCCATTCCGGCATGTTTTGACTTCGTCTCGTGGGAACCCATATTTGAATGACGTGATCGTAAGCCTTCGATACCCCTAAAGGAAGGGTCATCATGAAACGGAATTTTCTTGTCGTCGTGTCCAACGTCGCGCTGCGCGAATCGCTGGCCGGCGAACTGCGTCAAAGCGGGTTCACCGTGACCCGCGCCGTCAGCGGTGCGGAAGCCGAACGTGTGATCAAGGCCGTGACCTTTGACGCCGTGATGATCGAGTCGCACCTGCCCGATATGACGGCCGCCGAACTCAGTGATCGGATTCATGCGGTCCGCCCCGAGTGCCGGGTCCTGACCCTGACCAGCTACGATATGATCCGTAACACGCCGGAGCAGCTCCAGTTCGGATCGGATGACTTCATTATTAACTCGCAGCAGGTCTTTGAGTTGTTCGGGAGCGACAACGGGCGGGAAGGCTCAAGCCTGTCCACTCAGCATCGCGGGACGGACTCTTTACTTCAGGTGATCGACGTGATGGTCGGTCTACTCGAACTGGAGGATCGTTTTTTCGGCGCGTCGGCCCATCGGTCAATGCAGCTCGCCAAGGCGACAGCCGAGGAGCTCGGTTCCGACGACGATTCACTCAAGGAAGTCGTGCTGGCGACACTGTTGCATGACGTCGGCAAGATCGGTGTCGAGTCCGACGTGCTGTCGGCCGAGGGCGAGTTCAACGAGGAACAAGCCGAGCGCATGCGCGAGCATGTAACCGCATCCTGTCGATTGTTCGAGCACATTCAGTTCCCGTGGAAGGTCATGCCGGTGATCCGCGGTCATCACGAACGCTACGACGGCAAGGGGTACCCCGACGGTCTCAAGGCCCGTGAGATTCCGATGGGTGCCCGTATCGTCTCGATCGTTGACACCTACGTCGCGCTGACATCGGAACGCACGCATCGTCAGGCCAAGACCTCCGAGGACGCTCTCGCAGAGTTGATCCGGGAGGCCGGCCGCCAGTTCGATCCCGAGGTCCTTGAGGCGTTCCAGAAAGTCCTGGACAAGCGACTGGCCATACGACCCGATAAGGTAGAGCCGACCGTCCTGATCGTCGACGAGCAGCCGGAGTTTCGCAAGCTACTCAAGATGCGTCTCCTCAACGAAGGGCTGAAGATCGAAGAGGCGGAAAGTTTCGAGCACGCGTTGAAGACGATCCTCGAATCGCCGCCGGATCTGGTCGTCGCCGACGTCGATCCCCGGAGCTCGGACGCTTTCACGTTCCTGGAGGAGATGAGGTCGGACAAGGCGCTGCGTAGGGTCCCGTTCGCGATGCTCGCGAGGACGGACGATCGAATCGTCCGCATGCGCGCGTTGCGCGAAGGCGTCGATGAATACGTCAGCAAACAGGCGGATCTGGAAGAGATCATTCTTCGTATCGAGAACGTACTGGCGCGCGAGGCGATTCGTCGTCGTGATGACAAGACTCTTGTGCGACGCGGGATCACCGGCGACCTGGTCAACCTGGGACTCCCGGATATTGTCCAGACGCTGACGATGGGAATGAAGACAGCCTGCGTGACTCTTACCTACGACGGCGATCACGGGACCCTGTGGTTCGACAACGGCGAGGTCAAGCACGCGGAGACCAAGAAGCTCAAGGGCGAGGACGCGTTCTACGAGATGATCCGTTGGGACGACGGCGAGTTTGTCATCGAGCACGGCGTGAAGCCCAAGAATACGACCGTCACCGCCGATGCGATGTTCCTTCTGATGGAAGGGATGCGCCTCATAGACGAGTCCGGGGCCGAGGGGGCCAAGGCCGCCTCCTGATTTCGCGCTGCCTTGCAAGCCAGGGTAGGACTGCTCTAGCCTGGATCCGGCGATGAGCGATCGACTCGAAAATCTACGCAAGGCTGCCCGCGAGTCCTGTGCCGTGGCCGTCTGGTCCCGCGGCGTCGAATTGAGCCGTGCCGGCGCGGTCACCGGCGAGCGAGACGACGGCGACGAGGCGACGTTCCTCGTTTCGATCAAGCGAGGGATGATCAGTCGTACCGTGACGCTCTATCCCGACGACGCCGAGTGGGACTGTCCGTGTACCCGCGAGGCTCCCGCATGCGAGCATGTCGCGGCGGCGGTGATCGCCTGGAGCGCGGCCCTGACCGAAGGCGAGGATCTGCCGAAGCCTCGATTCAGTGCCGGCCGAGTGGGGTACCGATTGACGCGGGATCGGTACGGCCTGGCGCTTGAACGCGCCATCGTTCGGGATGACGGGGAGCAGCGACTGGACTGGACTCTGGCGGCCCTTGCGGCCGGTCGCGTCGATGGTCCACGAATCGTCTCGTCGCAGGCGGATCTCGCGGTGGAGTTGACACTGGGGACCCATCGTCACGGTCTCCTGTCGCCGAACCTCATCCCTCAACTGTTCAAGCGACTCAGGTTTTGCCAGGACGTCCGACTGGACGGCAGCCCGGTGACGATCGACCAGCAGTCGATCGGAAAACAGGTCTACGTGAGCGACGGCGGGGACGGCTTCGATCTGGTGCTGCGGGATGCCGATGCCATCGACGAGTCCTTCAGCAACGGCATCGTTCGATGCGACGAAACGCTCCATCCACGGAAAGAACTGGGTATCACCGGTCGAGAATTGCGGGATCTGACGGCGGGTGTCCACGTCTCCGGGGACGACGCGGCGGAACTTGTCACCATGACGCTGCCCCATCTCGAACGAACTCTTACTGTCGTCCGCGAGACAGATCGGCTGCCGGACACCTACGTTGAGCGTCCGCGAGTGGTCGTGGAGATCGACGGTCGCGATCGCTCGATCTCGGTTCTGGCTCAGGTTGTCTATGGGCAACCTCCGCGGGCCCGGATCGAACGCGACCGGCTCGTCCCGATCTCCGGAACGCTCCCACTTCGCGATCGCGAGCGAGAGAAGCAGATCGCGACTGCGGCCCAGTCGACGCTGGGTCTCCGCGTCGGGGAGCGTGTCGAGTTGTCGGCAGGCGAGGCGATCCAGTTCCGCAAGCGGCTTGCCGACTGGCCCGGTGAGGTTCACGGCGAAGCCATCAAACGCTTCCGGCTGACGCCGACCCTGGTCCCCGACGTCACATTGGATCCGGCGGAATTCGACGCGACGTTCGCGACCGAGTGGGCGAACGAGGATGGTTCTCGCACAGGTGGCCAGGCAAGACCTGCCGATGTCTTGCGGGCATGGACCAGCGGGGAGTCGTTGGTGCCATTGCTCGACGGCGGCTTTGCGCCGCTGCCCACCGACTGGCTGGAGCGTCACGGGCGCCTGCTTGCAGACCTGCTCAACGCGCGGAACGCCGACGGTCGGTTGCCTTCCAGTAGTCAGTTCGATCTGGCCGAGCTGTGTGACGAGCTCGATGAGTCACCGCCACCGGACCTTCAGGGCCTACGAGGACTGCTGGCGGACCGCGCGTCGCTACCCGAAGCTCCACTTCCGGATGATTTACAGGCAACCCTTCGGGACTACCAACGGGAGGGCGTGGGCTGGCTCTCACTCATGCAGCGTGCCGGTCTCGGCGCTCTTCTGGCGGACGACATGGGATTGGGGAAGACCGTCCAGGCCCTGTGTGCGTTGCATGGTCGATCCCTCGTGGTGGCGCCGACCTCGGTGCTTCACAACTGGCAGCAGGAGCTGACCCGGTTTCGTCCGGGGCTCTCGTTCGCCGTCTACCACGGGGCAAGCCGCTCGCTGGATCCCGATGCCGATGTCACGCTGACGACCTACGCCATCCTCCGTATCGACGCCGAGATTCTGGCGGGCGTGGACTGGGACACCGTCGTTCTTGACGAAGCGCAGGCGATCAAGAACCCTGACAGTCAGGTGGCCCGCGCCGCGTATCGTCTGAACGCGGCCCACCGGATCACGATGACCGGCACCCCGATCGAGAATCGTCTGGAGGAACTGTGGAGCCAACTCCAGTTCCTGAACCCCGGCCTTCTCGGCGACAGGCAGGCGTTCAGCAAGCGGTACGTCCAACCGATTCAGAGTGGTGATGATGGGGCCGCCAGTGCGCTGCGGCGGCGGGTGCGCCCATTCGTTCTCCGCCGCCTGAAGCGGGACGTGGCACCGGAGCTGCCGCCACGAACCGACGTCGTCCTTCGATGTCAGTTGGATACGTCGGAACGCGAGCTCTACGACAGCCTGCGTCTGGCAAGCCGAAAGGACGTTCTGGAGAAGCTGGCCGAAGGTGGCAACGTCATGGCCGTCCTGGAGGCGTTGTTGCGTCTTCGTCAGGCGTGTTGTCACGGCGGACTGGTGCCGGGGCAAGAGGTCGAACATTCGTCCAAGCTGACACTGTTGCGGGAGACCCTGGACAGCATCGTCGCCGACGGACACAAGGCGTTGGTCTTTTCCCAGTGGACATCGCTCCTGGACCGGACCGAGCCGGTGCTGAATCAGGCCCGGATACCGTTCCTGCGTCTCGACGGCAGCACGACCAATCGTGGCGAGGTCGTCGATCGTTTCCAGGCGGAGGAGGGCCCGCCGGTCTTGCTGGTCTCGCTTCGGGCCGGTGGAACCGGCATCAACCTGACCCGCGCCGACCACATTTTCCTGCTGGACCCATGGTGGAACCCGGCCGTCGAGGATCAGGCGGCCGATCGAGCCCATCGGATCGGTCAGGAGAACCCGGTCATGGTCTATCGGTTGGTTGCGGAGGCGACGGTCGAGGAGAAGATCCTCGCACTCCAGGATGCCAAGCGGGAACTGGCCGAGACGGCGCTGGGGGATGCGAGTGCGGGTGGCGCACTGACCCGCGACGAACTTCTGGAGTTACTCTCGTAGCTCGCTGGGGGGCTGACGTCGCGGCTGTCGAAATGTGATGTCTTCCCACTCGCCGTCTTCGATCACCTTCAGCGCCGCGTTTCGTTCGTTGAAGTAGCGGACGATCTCCTGGACCAGGTCTTCGGGAGTTGAAGCCGCCGATGTGACGCCGACGTTGCGGACTCCCTCGAACCAGGTTTCGTCAAGATCCTCGACGCGCTCGATCCGATAGGCGCGAGGGGTCAGCTCCTCGGCCAACTCCAGGAGACGCATGCCGTTGCTGCTGTAGTCGCTGGTGACCACCAGAAACAGGTCGACGTCACCTGCGATCTGTCGCACGGCGTCCTGGCGGTTCTTCGTCGCGTAGCAAAGATCGTCTCGGGAGGGGACGACCAGATCCGGAAAGCGGGTTCGCAGGATGTCGATCGTCTTGCCGGTGTCGTCGACGCTAAGGGTGGTCTGTGTCAGAACGACTACCCGATCGGGATCGGGCACCTCCACGGTGCGCGGGTCGGCCAGCCGCGTGTCGTGTTTGCGGTTGCCGACGACGCTGACGACGGTCGTCGATTCGGGGGCTTCGCCGAAAGTCCCGACGACTTCCTGATGAGTCGTGGAGTCGCCGATCAAGAGGATGTGGAACCCCTTGGCGGCATACTTCTTGGCCTCGCTATGGACCTTGGTCACCAACGGGCAGGTGGCGTCGAGGGTGTGAAGGCCCAGCCGGTCGGCCTCGTCACGGACGGCCGGGCTGACGCCGTGGGCCGAGAAGACCACCGTGTCGGCCAGGGTCTCGCCCCGTTCCGCGCCGTGCCGGCGCAGCGGTTCCAATTCCTTGAGTTCTTCGACGAAGTGGACCTTGTGCTCGTCCTGCAGGCGATGGACCACGTCGTTGTTGTGGACGATGGCGTGATAGACCGTCAGCCGGGAGCCGTCGGTCTGCTCCATGGCCCCGGCGGTCTCCTCGACCGCCTTGATCGCCATCACCACCCCGGCGCAGAATCCCCGGGGTTTGGCCAGATAGAGCGTCTCAACCATCCGGCCATTATAGCGATGCCCGTAACCCGATCCGCTCCCCACCGTAATACTGGGTGTGGAGGCAGGGGCACCATCCACGAGGGGCTCACAACCGCTCGACCGCCAAGGAGGCCCGCACAGCGGGAAACGGTCGGAGAGACGGTGTCCAACAGTATAGTGCGATCAGGATAGCCCCATCAGAGGCCCCCACTGGCGGTGGGTCCTGAGAGGCACGGGAGGAGTCGTTCGATGGCGACAATCGAAGCGATGGCGGCCAACGCCAGTTCCGGTCAAACGACCGTCAGCGTTCGAGGCGTAAAACACGTCTACCCCGGTGGCAAGCTGGCCCTGGACGACGTCAATCTCGAGATCGGCGTCGGTCTGTTTGGCTTACTTGGACCCAACGGCGCCGGCAAGAGTACGCTGATGCGCATCATGTGCACGCTGCTCACGCCGACCGGCGGCGAGGCCTCGGTCCTCGGGCACGACACCGTGAAGGACCGTCAGGCGGTGCGTACCGCCCTGGGCTACCTCCCGCAGGAGTTCGGTGCGTGGCGTTTGCAGAAGGTCCGGGAGGTCGTCGACACGCTCGCCGGTCTGTCGGGGATCCGAGACAAGGCCGCACGAAAGCAACGTGTGGAAGCGGTCATCGAGCAGGTCGGTCTCCAGGAGGTGACGCATCGCAAGGTGAAGAAGCTGTCCGGCGGCATGCTCCGTCGTCTCGGCGTGGCGCAGGCGTTGGTACACGATCCACCGGTGATCATCGTCGACGAACCGACCGTGGGCCTGGACCCGCAAGAGCGACTGCGCTTCCGACGTCTGATGGCAGACCTGGCCCGAGACCGCACCATCATTCTCTCCACCCACATCGTTGCGGACCTGGGTTCGAGTTGTCGCGACCTGGCGTTGATCGATACCGGCAAGATCGTCTTCCGTGGATCGCCACAGGGTCTTCTGCAGCATGCCGGCCAACATGTCTTCGAGATGGTTGCCGATCGTGCTCAGGAAGCCCGGCTCGTAAGCGAGGGCGTCGAGATCGTCTCACGAACTGCAGACGGCGAGGGGAGTCACATCCGAGCGGTGGCCGCCGACGGCTCGATCCCCCCGGGAGCGAAGCCGGTGTCAGAGCCCACTCTTGAAGAAGGCTACCTGGGATTCATGGCCTCCCGCGGCCGAGCCGAGGTCGCACGGACCGAAGAGGAGACGTCATGATCCGGCCAGGAACTGTCTGGGACATCGCAAAAGCCGAGATGCGTTTGACACGTCGGCTGGCCCGCTTCTGGGTCTTTCAGGTCATCGCGTTCCTCGCGGCGGCGCTGTTTTATCTTCAGTACAACGTGTTGCACCTGTTCTTCTCGTCGTTATCCGGTTCGGCGGCGATGGTCAATCCCCGCTTCCTGATGAGCTTCATCGGCATGTGGTACCTGGTCGTCTTCTTGTTGGGGATCGTCTTCCTGGGCTTCGAGATTCGCGCCCGGGATAAACGGGAGAATATCGTCGAGGTCTTCGACGCGCTGCCCGTCACTAATCTCGAACTCATCACGGGGCGGTTTGTCGGCATCCTGCTCGCATGTTGGTTCCCCGCGCTGGTCTCCCTGATCCTGTTGAGCCTGATCGGCTTCCTGGGCTTTCAGACCTTGCCGTTGCCCACCTCGTTGATCAGCTGGCTCTTATTCATGGCGCCGCCGGCCTACGGGATGATCCTGGGCCTGACGTTCTTCCTGACGCTGGTGCTCCGGCATCGGTGGCTGGCCGGCATCGTGGTGACCGGCGTGGTGATCGGGTTGGCCGTCGTCAATCTGGGTCTGACACCGGTCTGGATGCTGCCGGCGTTCGATATCACCGGCGTATTCATGTTGCCGCCGATGACGGATTTCGCGCCGTCGTCCATCGACCTGCGATCGTTTTCTCAGCGAGCCGGTTACATGTTGTTCGCCTTCGGTTTCCTGCTGCTCTGTGCCGTGATCCATCCGCGGAAGGATGACGCGAACAAGGGCAAGCTGGCCTCGATGGCCACGGCCTGTTTCGTTGTGGGCGCCGCCGTGCTGGCGTTCCTGGTCTATGAAGGAAAGGCCGCACTGAGCGACCAGGATCGTTGGTTTGCCGTTCACGACGCGCGAGCCGAAGAGCCGGCCGCGGATCTTCAAAGTATCGTCGGCACGGTCGATATTTCCGCAAAGAAATCGCTGAGCCTCGACCTGGCTCTCAACGTGCAGGCGCCAGAAGGGGAGACACTCTCGACCCTTCTCTTTACGCTCAACCCCGGCCTGACAGTCAATGGGGTGTCCACCGACGACGGAGCGACCCTGACCTATCGCGCCGCGGAAGCGCTCCTGGAGATCGACCTGGATCGTCCGCTCGGTCCCGGGGCCTCGCGCACCATCAACCTGATGGCCGGTGGAAAACTAGACCCGTGGTTCGGTTACATCGATGCCGACGTTCGGCCTCTTGGCATCACGATGAAGGAAGGCAACTTGTTTGCCCTGGGCTTCTTGAATTCGCTGACCGAGCGCGGCGTCGTGGCATTGATGCCAGGCAGCCGTTGGCTGCCGCAAACCGGCACCGATGTCGGTCGTGGGGGCCGCGGTCGACCGGTGGACTTCTTTACGGTCGACCTGACCGTCAAGACACCCTCCGGTTGGCTCGTCGCCGGTCCGTCTCGACGGCAGGAAGCCGGCGACGATACGTTCCGCTTCACGACCGTCGCACCGGTTCCCGAAGTGGCACTGGTGGCATCGAACTACACAAGTCATTCGGCAGAGATTGACGGCGTGATGATGGAGATCCTGGTCCATCCACGTCACACAACGAACATCGATGTGTTCGCCGACGCCGGCGACTTGCTCGGGGAGTGGATCAGCAAGCGTCTGCAGCAGACGGCCGAGCTGGGCCTCGAGTATCCGTACGACTCGTTGACGATGGTCGAGGTTCCGAGTCATCTTCGCGGGTATGGCGGCGGTTGGCGTCTCGATACGACGTTGACGCAACCTGCCATGATCCTGACTCGGGAATCCGGTTTCTCTACGGCGCGTTTCGATCGACGCTTCAAGGATCCCGACCGATACAAGGATCACGAAGAGGGAGTTCCCGGCGCGAAGCGGGATACGTTGACTCGCTTCTTCACAAACGACTTTACCGGCGGCAACCCGTTCCTTGCGTTGGCCCGCAGCTACTTCGGCTATCAGACGCGAGCCTCCGGCGACCTCGCGATCCCGTTGGACTTCGTCTACGAGGATCTCACCAACCAGTTGGTTTCGGAGAATCGTTCTTACTTCTCCGCGCGGATCATGACCTCCCAGACGGAGATGAATCAGATCATGGGCAGCCTGCAGCAGATGGGCGGGGAGGGGCGCCGCGGTCGAACGGTCTCGGACATCGTCATCGATCAGGTGACATCGCGTAGCGACGTCTGGAGTACCGCGCTCGAGACCAGCCTCGCCGAACTGAATCCGTGGGAGACCCCGAAGGAATCGCTGAACGTCCTGACCCTCAAGGGCGGCGCAATGGCGCAGTCGTTGATGGACGGGCTGGGTAGCGAGAAGGCCGGTGCCATGGTCGCTAGCCTGAGAGATCGTGGCGTTGGTGGCAGCTTCGACGAACAGGATGTCGCCGCGGTCGGCGAGGAGATTGGCGTCGATCTGCAGGGCTGGATGGATCGTTGGCTCCACGACACTGCGCTACCGGGCTTCATCGCCGTCAATCCCTCTCTCGAGCGGATCACCGACGACGAAGACGGCACACCGAACTATCAGCTGCTCGTCAAGGTTCACAACGGTGAGGCGGTCGGGGGCATGGTGAAACTCCAATACGTGGTTCCGTCGGAAGGCGGTGGCCGCGGTCAGGGGCGACGACGTCAAAGCAGCGATCCCATCGAGATTCCGGCCAACGGCACGGTCGAGATCGGGATCGTCACGTCTCAACCGCCACGCTTTGCGTTTCTCTCACCCTACTTATCGCTGAACCGTGACGGCTTCTCGATCAATCTTCCGTCGGTTGACGAGGAGTTGATCGTCGATGCCGAACCGTTCATCGGCAGCCGGATCATTGAATGGCAGCCGACAGACGACGGCAGCATCATCGTCGATGACCTGGATGAAGGATTCTCGGTGGCCGACTCCGGCGAGACCGGAATGCGTCTCGCCGGTCGTGGCGTGACCGACGAGGACACCGACGGGGGACTGCCGGTCACCTCCGGCAGGACGCCGTCCCGCTGGTCCCGTCGCGAGACGGCGTTGGCCTACGGTCGCTATCGACATACCGTCGCCACCATCAAGGCCGGCGACGGCTCTCGCACGGCCGAGTTTACTGCAGAGATCCCCAGCTCCGGTCTCTGGGAGTTGTCCTACTACGTCCCATCGTTCCGGCGTCGAGGATCCGGCGGCGGCGGCCGAGGAAACTTCTTCAAGCGGGGAACCTGGCAACTCGCGGTCGAGGATTCGTCCGGCGTCAACAATGCCACGCTGGATGCCGATGGTGCCGATCCCGGCTGGAACATCCTGGGTGAATACGAGATCGCCGCCGGCGAGACCGTGGTCCGTGTCGGCAACGAAGCGACAGAGGGTCGCTACGTCGTTGCCGATGCGATACGTTGGATCCCGGTCAAGCGCAACAAACGGGAAGAGGCGGAAGAATGAGCTATCGGTTCGTCGGGCGAAGTCTGTCATGGGTGCTCGTCTTCACGTTGGCCGCATCCGTGGGCTGCGTGAATCGGGCGCCGGAGGAGACGATCGAATTTCGTGTCCCGGTGACGGCCCGTGCCGTCGAGACCGGCGATGTCGAAGATCGCATCGTCGCGACCGGATCGCTGAGAACCCCCGAGGCCGTGGCGCTCAACGCCGACAGTGGTGGCGCGCTGAAGATCGCCCGCAATGCGCGGGGAAGACGATTCGCCGAGGGCGACCGCGTGAAGGCCGGTGACATCGTCGGCGAGATCACCGGCGAAGAGGTTCGTCTTGCCGCCGGCCTCGAGGCGGCGGAACAGCGCTACGCAACCGTCAAGGCGGATTACGATTCCAAGAAGGCTCTATACGACGAGGGGCTGCTGGCCGAGCAGGAATTTCGTCAAGTCGAGAGCTCTCTCGCCGATGCGAAGATCGAAGTCGAGCGCGGCGTTCTGAAGGAAACCCGCTCGCGATTGATCACGCCGATCGATGGGGTGATCCTGCGCCTGGCACGGGACGAGTCCGAGCAGCCACTGGCGGATGGCCAGTTGGTCATGCAGGGATTTCAGGTCGCCCAGATCGCCCCGACCGACACATTGATCGCCGAGGTCGACCTGGTGGGCTCCGATGTTGCCCGGATCAAGGTCGGTCAGATCGCCCGTGTTCGGCATCACGCCTGGGACGACTCACGGTTCGAAGGACGCGTGCTTCGTCTCGCCCCGAGTCTGGATCCATCGACACGCACGCTCCGCGCCGAGGTCGCCGTCAGGAACGGTGCGGCCAAACTTCGACCGGGGATGTTCGTTGAGGTGACGATCGTCGTGGAGAGCCGTCCCGAAGTCCCGGTGGTCCCGCGCCGGGCCGTCGCCGAGCGCAACAGTCGCAAGGTTGTGTTCGTCGTCGAGGGCCAGAAGGTACGACAACGCGAGGTGGTCCTGGGACTCGGCGACGATGAGATCGTCGAGATCATCGAGGGGCTGGAGCCCGAAGAGCGGATCGTCGTCCAGGGGATCGAGACGCTAAACGACAACATGTCCGTCCGTGTGAACGGCGGATAGTCCATGGAAGCCCTTGCCCGTCTAGCCGCGCGCCGTCCGGTGGCGGTCACCGTGGTTGCGGCGGCGTTCGTCATCCTCGGTTGGACCGCCTGGCGGGAACTCCCACTCGATCTTCTGCCTGACATGGAGAGTCCGACTCTCGTCGTCTCGGTCCGCTCGGGCGACCGCCCACCGGCGGAGATGGAGCGACTGTACGGCGAGCAGATAGAGCAACGGCTCTTCGCCGTAAGCGGAATCCGCGAGATCAAGCAGGTCGCCCGCACGGGTCGAATCATCGCCACCGTCATCTTCGACTGGGACGCCGACATGGACTACGCCCTCGTCGAGGTCGAGAAGGCGACCGGTCCCATCCGTTCGGACCCCGATGTCGGCGAGGTCCTCGTTCGTCGCTTCGATCCACGGCAGGCGCCGGTGATCACACTGGGTCTTGTCGCCGACGAGGGCGGACCCAGCCTCGCGTCCTTGCGACGGACCGCCGATCGTCAGGTGTCGATCGCCCTGGAGCGACTCGAGGGTGTGGCCGAGGCACGCGTGACCGGTGGACGCGAAGAAGAGATCCGGGTCTCCGTCGATCGCTATCGCATGGAATCGGTCGGCGTCACACTCGGCGAGCTTGAGAGTCGTCTTCGTGCCGCCAACGTCGATCTCAATGCCGGCACGCTGGAGGATGGCAATCGGGTCTTCCTGGTTCGCGGGGTCTCCCGTTATCGCGACGCAGGCGATGTCGGGGAGGTCGTTCTCAGGTTCGGCTCCGACTCCTCCGGTCGCCAGATCCCAATTCGCGTCCGTGACGTCGCCGATGTGGCCATCTTCGACGAGGAGATCACGCATCTGGTCCGTGTCGATGGCCAGGAGGGCGTCGGTCTCTCGATCTACAAGGAGGCGGGATCCAATACGGTCGCCGTCTCGAAGACCGTCCGCTCGGCCATGGAGGCGATCAATAGCGACCTGCCGGGTGTCAGTGTGTCCGTCGTCTCCGACGACGCGGCTCTCGTTGAAGATTCGATCCGCGATGTTCAGAGCGCCGCGCTGATCGGTGTGGCTCTGGCGATCCTGATCCTGATCCTGTTCCTGCGAGCGCCGGGGCCGACGGCCATCGTCGCGCTGGCCGTGCCGGTTTCCCTGTTGACCACGCTGTTCTTCATGCACTTCAGCGGACAGAGTTTGAACGTCATGACCCTCGGGGGACTGGCGCTCGGCGCCGGGATGCTGGTGGACAACGCCATCGTTGTCGTCGAGAGCATCTTCCGCCGGTTGTCTGCAGGGGACAGTCGCGAGGATGCCGCAGCCCGTGGGACCGGCCAGGTCATCGGCGCGATCGTCGCCAGTACGTTGACCACCTGCGCGGTCTTCGTGCCGATCATCTTCGTCCAGGGGTTGGCCGCGCGGCTGGTGTCCGGTCTCTCATTCACCGTCGTCGTCTCGCTGGCGGTCTCGCTGTTCGTGGCGGCCCTGCTGATTCCGGCGCTTGCACGGTGGCTCCTTCCCGCCAAGACTCCCCGATCGATTGAGGTCGGCGCGCCTCGTCTAGAAGCATTCGTCGGCGGACTCCTGAAACGACCGCTGCTGGTGGTGTTTGTCGCGCTCGTCGGGGCAGGTCTCGGTGTCATGGGTCTCGTCTCGCTCGGGACAGAGCTGTTGCCGCCCTCCGACCCACGTCAGTTTTCCGTGCGTCTTGTTGGGCCTCCCGGACAACGAGTCGAGTCCACCACCCGCACGGTCGTGGCCATGGAAGAGCTTCTCCGCGAAGCCGCCGGGGATGATCTCATCGCGATCCAGTCGGAGATCGGACGACTCCCGGAGGATGACCGGCTGATCCGCGAGGAGCAGACCGAGGAGAACACCGCTCGCATCCTGGTCCGTCTTCGCGCGGGAGGTGCCAGCGGTGGCGACGTCGTCGCACGAGCGGCACCGGCGGTGACACAGCTTGGAAATATTGAGGTCAACTGGGAGGTCGGCGTCTCCGCGCTGGCTCGCTCCCTCGGCACCTCCGGCCCGCCGGTTGCCGTCGAGATCTCCGGACAGTCGCTACCGGACCTGCGAGATACGGCCGAGAGTCTTCGCTCGAATCTGGCCGCTGCCCCAGCATTGTGGAACGTCCGCTCATCGTTCGAGGGTGGGCCACCGGAGCTTCGCGTCGAGCTCGATCGAACGCTTGCCGATGGCCTCGGGGTCGATCTCGATCTTGTCTCCATCGCACTGGAAGCGTCGCTGGATGGGCGCTCGGTGACCGTCGTCTCGACCGGGGATGAAGAGCGAGATGTCGTCTTGCGGATGCCATCCGTTCGACGGGATGATCTGTTGCAGGTTCCGTTGACCACAAGTTCCGGTGCGCGTCTCGTCGTCGGTGACGTGGCGAGGCTGCGACCCGAGAGTGGAGCCCGCGAGATCTTCCGTCGCGATCAACGTCGCGTGGCTCAGGTGACCGCCCGTATCGTCGACAGCGCCGACTATCCGCAGGCGATCCAGGCCGCCCAGGAGGCGATCGACGCCGCGAACGTCGCTCCCGGGTTGAGCGTCCGACTGGTCGGCGAGGAAGAGGAGCGCACGCGGACCTTCGACGAGTTGAAACTTGCCGGGATCCTGGCCTTGCTCCTTGTCTTCATGGTGCTGGCGGGGACGTTCGAGTCGCTGATCCACCCGTTGACGGTGGCGATATCGATTCCGCTCTCGCTGATCGGTGTTGCGCTGGTGCTGGTACCGATGGGTCGCCCGCTAGGTGTGATGGAAGTATTGGGCCTTATCGTCCTGGCGGGGGTTGCGGTCAACGATGCCATCCTGCTTGTGGATAGCGCACGACGGCTGATGCTGGACGGAATGGAATGCACCGCGGCACTGGCCCGGGCCGCCGCGATTCGTCTGCGACCGATCCTGATGACCACTTTCACCACCGTCCTCGCCATGTCGCCGCTGGCCTGGGGTGGCGGCGAGGGGGCGCAGCTGCGTCAGCCGCTGGCACTGACGATCATCGGTGGCATCATCCTGTCGACGGTGTGCTCGCTGACGGTCATCCCGTGTGTCTACCTGCTGCTTGAACGTCTGCGACCAAAGCGGGCCCGTTCGTGAGTCCGTTTGCCATTCCCGTGCGACGCCCCGTCGCCACGGCGATGTTCTTCCTTGCCATCCTGTTGCTAGGGCTAGTCGGTTGGCAACGGATGCCCGTCGAGTTGTTTCCCCAGACCGAGGGAAACCAACTCAACGTTCGATTCAATCGTCCGGGGAGCGAGCCCGAGGTCGTCGAGCGGGAGATCCTGTTGCCGCTCGAGGCGAAGGTTGCTGAACTTTCGCGGGTGATGGAGACCTCGGGAGAGATCCGCGGTTCCGGCGGGTCGTTCGTCGTGAAGTTCGAGCCCGGCGTTGATATCGACGTGCGCGAACTCGAGCTCTCCCGGCTTGCCGCCGATCTACAGCGCGAGCAGCCCCAGGGTACTTTCATCAACGTGCAGTTGGATCCGTTCACACAGCTCAGCAACAGTCGTTTCGCGATGTACCTGCAGGTCACGGGGATGAGCGACGTCAACGCCTTGCTCGACTTCGTCGAGGATCGCATCGTCCCGCGTCTGGCGGCGGTCGGCGGCGTCGCGCAGGTCCAGGCGTTCGGTGGTTCGCCGCGGGAGCTGACGGTCAGCATCGATCCCGATCTCTGCGCGGCCGAGGGCATCAACACCGGCGAGGTGACCCAGGCGTTGGCCAAGTCCGTACGCGGGTTGGACTACCTGGGGGGCGTGGAGGACGAGGCGGGTCGGACTGCAGTTCTCATCGACGGTCGCCCCAAGGGCGAGGTGTCGCTTGCCTCGATTCGCATCCGACCCGATCGGGCGGTCCTGCTTCGTCACGTCGCCGACGTCGAACTCGGCACGGGGCGAGAGCAGAATCTGTTTCGCGTAGACGGTCAGCCGGCCATCGGCCTGATCCTCTATCAGGAAGAGGGCGCCAACCTCGTGCAACTGGCCGACGACCTGCGGGGTCGTCTCGACTCTCTCACCGGTCAGTTCTCCGAGTTTGGAATCGGCTTCCGCGTCCTGTTCGATGGTGGGGAGTTGATCGAGGATCAACTGGATCGACTGAAGAAGCTGGCTTTCTCCGGATTCATCATCTCTCTGGTGACACTTTATCTGTTCCTCCGGCACTGGCGTGCCGTGGGCGTGGTGGCGATCGCCGTTCCGTGCAGTCTGCTGACCGCTCTGGCGCTCCTGTATACGGCCGGCCAGACGCTTAACGTGGTTACGCTCCTGGGTCTCGCCGTTGGCATTGGCATGCTGGTCGATAACAGCATCGTCGTCTACGAGGCCGTCCAGCGGCAGCTGGAACACGGTGCGTCGGGCGAGAAGGCCGCCGAGAACGGCGTGCGGCGAACCGTGCGGGCGATCCTCGCCGCCACCGCGACCAACGCCGTTGTATTCCTGCCGATCGTCTTCGTCGACTTCGACGACGCGTCGTTGCGGTCGTTCCTGACCGTCCTCGTGATTGCGATCCTGGTGCCGTTGTTGGCATCGGTCATCGTCGCCATAGGTCTTGTGCCGATGCTGGCGGGCAAGTTGGCGGCGCCGGCCGCGATGCAACGTCTCAAGGAGATTCGCGCGCGTCGAGAGCGATTCGGTGGCCTGGTCCATCCCGACCGGGCGCGTGGCCTGGCCAACGGCGCGTTGATGACGGCCCTGCGTCGCCCCGGTAGCTGGGTGGCGATCGTTCTGGTGGCGGTGGTCATCAGTTTCATCCAGCTCGTGGGTCTGAACATCGGTGGCAGTTCGCAGGAGGCGCAGGAGCAGACACAGATCCGTCTTCCCGTCACGATCGAGGGGGGTGGCTCTCTCGACGCGGCGACGGACATCTTTGCCGCCCTCGAGTCGTCGGTCATGGACCTGGAGGGCATCGAGCGGGTCGAGTCCTTCGTCCAGGAGGAGGGTGGCTCGATCACGGTGACGATCCCTGAACGAGAAGAGCGTCCCGACGAGTTGACCGCTGCGCGAGTGCGTGAACGACTTCGCGATGCCGCCAACCGATATCCAAACGTCGAGCTCAGCGCCTCGCAGGGCGGCGGCGGTGGGGGCGGACGTCCATCGTTTCTCGGTGGCGGCGCCTCCCGGGTCGTGGTCTCCGGTCCCGACGTCCGTCGTCTGCGAACCCTGACCGAGACGATCAAGGACCAACTCGAAGAGATCCCGGACATCGGAAGCGTGACCATCGCGACCCGCGATGGTCAGGACGAGATGCATGTGCTTCCCGACGCGACCCGTTTGCAGGCCTTCGGCCTGACGGCGGATCAGGTGCTTCCGGTCCTCAACGTCGTGGGACGGGAGGGGACCGAGATGCGGACCGGCTTCACCCTGCGCGACGGCCGAGAGATCCCGCTGACCGTTCGCCGGAAGGAGGCGCGGAACAAGGCGACCAACGACCTGCGGACCATGCGGGTGACGACGCCGTTCGGCGCGTTACCGCTATCCGCGTTCGCCGACGTCCGCCAGATGGGACGTCCTCCCACCATCAGTCATCGCGACGGGCGACGCGAGGTCGAGGTGCTCTATACGCTGGCGTCGTCCGCTCCCGAAGCGGGCGCCGAACGCACCGCGCTGGAAGACGCGATCCGCGACGTGATCCATCAGACCCATCGCCCGGTGGGCTATACGATCGAGGCGCCACAGGACGAGGAGGGGCTGGACTGGTTCAACGAGTTGATGATCCCGATTCTGTTGCTGCTTTACGCGGTACTGGCGATCACCTTCGAGTCTCTGACACTCCCGCTCCTGGTGCTGTTGTCGATTCCCTTGACCGTGCTGGGCGCGACCTGGACGCTGACCTTCTCGCAGGTTCCCGTGGATCAGATGGCGTTGTTTGGCGTCGTCGCCCTGATCGGTATCACGGTCAACCCCGCGATTCTGCTGGTCGACCGGATGCAACAGGCCACACGCTTCGCCGGTCGACCGGCGGGTGCCGCTGCCCTCCGTGCGGTACGCGAGCGAACGCGACCCGTGCTGATGACCGCGGCGACGACGATTCTCGGGCTCTGGCCGCTTGCGATCGTCACCGGGGAAGAGAACGAGATCTGGCCTCCGTTCGCCACGGTGATCATGGGTGGCCTAACGGCGTCGACGGTCCTGACACTCCTGGTCATCCCCGTCGGTTTCGTCTTTCTCAATCGTCTGGATCGGATCTTCGGTCGGCTCGGTCCGTGGATCGCCATGGGTTGGCTGCTGGCGACGGCCGCCGTCGTGACGCCGTTGTTTGCCGGTGGCTGGATCACCTCGGTGTGGATGCGACTTCTCACGACGATACTCGTCGCAGGCGCGCTCCTCGCCGTCGCCGTGTTGGCGTTCCGTCGCCAGGACGTGCCGAAGCCCAGGTCCGAGGACGGTCCCCCGAAGCTGGAGACCCGTTACCTGAACAAGATTTATGGCCAGCCGGGGCCGATCGGTCGTGCATGGCGTGCCCCGCAGCGATTTGTCGAGCGGGTTCGCGCGTTGGGCGTGCAGCCCTTCGACCCACGACTGATCCTCAGTTCGATCGTTCCCCGAGTGTTGATCGCCGCCGGTGCCCTCTACCTGGGTGTGACCCTGCAGAGCGTCTTCTGGCGGATGATCTATCTGCTGATCGCCTCGTTCGTGCTGGCCGGTGCGGTTCGGCAACTCCGACGCGCACGGGGCAAGCTGGATCAATCGGGTCGTGTCGATCCCGGTGGGATCGAGGGTTGGGTCGCCACGTCCTTGCCGTGGGCCGTGATGATCTACTTGCTGTTGAAGTTCACGTGGAATCCGTTCGTGGCCGATTTCGATGGGCAGATGGCGACGGGTGTCTGGGTGTTCGAGGCGATCGTTCTGGCGATCTGTCAGTTCGGTCGTCGGACGGCGGTCCTGCTCCATCGTGGTGACATCGCGTTGCGCCCGGTGGACGTCTTCATGGCCGGCGTTCGTGGTCTGTGGCGCTCGATCTGTCGCGTGACGTTTGGTTTCGACCTACCGTCCGAACAGGTCCACGCCATTCGCTCGGTGAAGTTCGAGGCCCAGCAGGGGATGATCGGTGTCCTGGGACCCAACGGGGCCGGCAAGACGACGCTCTTGCGGATGCTCTCGGGGATCCTGGAGCCCTCGTCGGGGACCGTCTACCTGGGGGGCGTTCGACTGTTGCGTTTGCGGCGGTTTCTCGCCCGCTGGATCGGTTATCTACCCCAGGACTTTGGCCTGCCCGAAGACATGACCGCCCGGGAGTACCTCGAGTACTTCGCACTGCTCTACGAGCTTCCGGCGGAACGACGGACCGAGCGGATCGAACGGCTTCTCACCGAGGTCGGTCTGGGCGAGCGCGCCGACGAGAAGATCGGCGGCTTCTCCGGTGGGATGAAGCAACGTGTCGCCGTCGCTCGAACGCTTCTCAGGTTGCCCCCGGTGATCATCGTGGACGAGCCTACCGTCGGCCTGGATCCGCGCGAGCGCATCCGTTTCCGCAATCTGCTTGCGCGTCTGGCGGAGGGTCGGGTCGTCCTGTTCTCGACACATGTCGTCGAGGATGTGGAAGTGGCATGCGGTCGGGTCATCGTCTTTACGCGTGGTCGCATCGTCTTCGATGGGCCCCCGGAGCGACTGTCCGATGCGGCGCGTAATCGGGTCTGGATGGCAACGCTACAACCGGGCGACGAGGAGAAACTGCCGGCCGGCGCGCTTGTGGTGGACCAGGTCCCGGAGGCCAGCGGCGCCTATCGCACCAGGATTCTCGCCGAGGGTCAGCCCGCCGCCGATGCGGAACCGGTCGATCCCGGCCTGGAAGACGGCTACCTGTGGCTTGTCGGTGATCGGGCGACGACATGAGAAGATTCGTCCAACAGGTGAAGGACTTCGCGTCGCTGACCCACCACGCGGCCCGACAGCTGGGTGGTCGTCGATTCTGGATTGCACCGCTTCTGCCTGCGTTGTGGATCGGTTTTCAGATGCTTCGACTTGTCATCCGTTGGCGGGACAGCTCGTATACGCAGCCGGATGCCCAGAACATCCTGATCGGGTCTCCGCTGACAGTGCTGGCCGTCGTGTTCGGTGTCCGCATCGTCGCCGGCGAGATCGATCGTCGCACGCTGGAGATCGCCTACACCGTTCCCGGTGGCGCTCAGCGAATCTGGATCGCCAAACTGGCCGCCGCCTTCATGATGCTGCTGGCATCTGAAGCGGTCCTGGTCGCTTTGACCTGGATCTTCTGTACCGACGTCCCGTGGTCGGCGATGTACGGCGCGATGCAGGGGGCGATCTTCTTTCTGGCACTGTCGATGTCGTTGGCGGCGCTGTTCAAGGGCGAGGCTTCTGCGGGGTTGGTGGTGATCGTGATCGCGGCGTTCATCGCACTCTTCTTCCAGTCCACCAATGTGGTCCTGTCGCCGTTCTGGAACGCGGCGGCCACCGATCTGGAGAGCGGTCTGGAGCTACTGGGCAAGACGCTACAGAACCGCATCGGCTTCGTCCTGGTGACGGCAGGAATCATCGCACTGGGATTCCGTCGTGCGGAGAACCGCGAGAAGCTTCTGGGCTAGCCGGCAGGCTATTCGGCTGAAGCTACGAAACGCTCAATCGCAGCCCACGCCTCGACAGGATGGAGCTGCAGGATGTAATGCGTCGACTCCAATTGCTCGACGTGCACATCGTCCCGGACCTCGAGTATATCCCGGAGACATCGGGCGGGGACCACGCGGTCCTGGGTCGCCTGAAGGTAGAGGATGGGTTTCGTGATCGCCGCCAGTTGTTTCCGGACATCGACGGCGAGTGTCGATCGGATGCGATGCGCAAACACCTCGGAATAGGCCGCGCCTCGCGCCGCAAGCACCCCCTTGACCAGTTCTTCGTCATCCGTTCCCATCGCCAAACGCATGACCCACAGAGGCACCGGGATCCGGATCACCCAACCTCGTGAGATGTGCCGCAAGACCGGCAGCGCCGGCGGGGTTACGAAGGTCGCCGCCATGACGACCCCGACCAGGTCACCGATCGGGTTGGCCGCCAGAGCGACCGACAGCGGCCCCGAGAACGACTCGCCCAATACGATGTACGGCCTGTCCATTGGAATTTGCGCCCGGATCATCGCTTCCAACGCGTCGTAGCCGAGAACCTGATCCGTCGGATACGAAACGACCTGCGTGCGGAACCCCGGCGGGGTCTGATCCACGAGCCGCCGGAACAGGTTGCCGGTTCCGTCCAGCCCCGGAAGCAACACGACCGTGAGGTCGCTCATCTAGCCGACCATCGGGACATGGCCGTCCTGCTTGCGCACGTCGTCGATCCAGCGGCGGACGTTGCGATAGGTTTCCAGATCGAAGCCACCCTCGCCCGCAACATGCGTGTAGCCGAACAGACTGATGTCGGCGATACCGAAGTCGTCGCCGGCCACGAACCGAGATCCCGACAGTCGCTGATCCATGACGGCCAACGCCCGATGCCCACCGGCCCGCCGGTTGTCCATGACCTCGGTCGGCGGCATCGCCTCGGGCTCCATCTTCACGAACCGTCGTACGACGGCGATGTTGCATTCGTGGAGATTTTGCTCGAAGAACAACCATTGATGAACACGGGTGCGGTCGTAGTTGTCGTCGGGTAGGTAGGGCGTTCCATCCGCCAGATACCAGAGGATGGCGTTGGACTCGGCAATCGGTCGGCCGTCGTCCAGGATCAGGAGCGGTACCCGGCCGAAGTCCGTCTTGTCGCGGAACGCTTCCGGTCGTGGGCCCTTGGCGATAGGGTCGATCTCGTGAATCTCGTAGGGCAGGCCAAGATGGGCCAGCAAGAGACGGACCTTGTAGCAGTTGCCGGATTCGGTGGAGTTGTACAGCTTCATCGGTTCCTCCTGAGTGGGCTATTGTAGCGTCGTCACAAGATGGAGCGAAGCCGATGAAGACCGACAAGCCGATGCAGGATCTCTACCCGGGCAATCATTGCTTCGGATGCGGCCCGGCCAACGAGAAGGGCCTCCAGCTGAAGAGCTTTCCCTCCGACGACGGGTACGTGTCGACGTTTCGTCCGTCACCGCATCACAACGCCGGGCCCGAGGCCTGGCTGAACGGTGGGATCGTGGCGACCATCATGGACTGTCACTCGATCTTCACCGCCATCGCCGACGCCTATGTGCGGGACGAGCGTCCCTTCGCCTCCGATCCGCTGATCTGGTACGTGACGGGAACGATCGCCGTTCGCTACGAGCGACCGATGCCCATCGATCAAGACGTGCGGCTCATCGCCCACGCGACGGGGTCGTCGGGGCGGAAGACCACGGTTCACTGCAAGCTGCTGTCCGGTAACGATACCTGTGCGACGGCGGAGGTGGTCGCCATCCGTGTGGCGGATGAGTGGAAGTCGCCGACCTAACGTAGGTCTGCGAGCAGCTTGAAGGTTCGATTCACAAGCGGCCGCATCGGAGGCAGACGACTCAGCTTCACGAGTTTGACAACCAGATCGACCGTGTGGTCGATCAACTTGTAGGTCCGCTGGCAGCCCTTCGAGTCGTCATGGATCCAGTAGAGGATGATGCCCATCTGATAGGTCCAGAGGAGTTCCGGAAGCTCTTCCTTTAGCTTGCCGGTGATCTTCGTGCTGGATCCGGAAACGACCTCCGCGAATAGATCCGTTACCTCCTGACGTACCGGTAACGAGTGCGCGCTGAATGGGCTAAGAGGACTCTCCGGGTCCGCGGCGGTCTTGAAGAGTTGCCCGGCGAAACGATGGTAGGGGGCGCTGGTTTCGATCTTTGCGCACAGCACGCCCCGGAGTCGCTTCTTCAGGTCCCGTTCGGATTCAAGAAGGGGTCGAGCGGCCTGTAAGAGGTCGTGATGGCTGCGTTCGTAGTAGGCGTGGATCAGGTGATCCTTCGACTCGAAGTAGTAGTACGCGTTCCCCAGAGAGACTCCGGCATCTTCCGCGATCGCCCGCATCGTGGTCTTGTCATAGCCGTGCTTCCGGAACATCGCCAGGGCGCATTCGAGGATCCGGGCACGGGTCTCTTCGGCCTTGCGTGTTCGGGGCGTTGTAGGGCGTGTGCTCACGTCGACCATACTAATCCGATTCTCCCCGGAACTCCTGTTCCGAAAGCAGGCGAACGTGATCGAGCACGGTGCGATGGATTCCGTGGATGAAGTTGTCGGACCAGAGGCCCCAGTAGAACTGAGGTGCCATGTGCATCTCGTACCAGGTCGTGCCCTGGAGTCTTGTCCGCCCGTCGGGTAGGGGAATCAGCAGGAACTCTCCGTTGCGACTGATCCATCCGTCGGTGAGGTGCGGTGCGTGGACCCGCTCATAGGGGCTCCACTCGTGCATCGGCTCGGGTTGCTCCGTGACGTCGAACGCCAGCTTCACGCCCGGCTCCCAGTGGGTGATCGGTTCCACGAACGGGCCCGTGGAGAACTCGCAATAGCGGATGGCCCCGACGCCTTCGCCATCCAGATGGGCGCGCACCGGTTGGGCGACGCCGAATCGGTACAGGGCATCGTCGGATTGTGGCAGATCCGAGAAGCCGATGACGTTGTTCCAGACCACGTCGACCGGTGCGTCGATGGTGACGGAGGTGACGACAGGGCGCAGGGGGTAGGGGGTAAGAGGGCCCGAGGCACCCAGGATGACCGGAAGTATCAGGACTCCGATCGTCATACCGTTCCGGATTCCCCTCCGTCGGTCGGCGACCATGTCACCTAGCCATACGCCGAGGAATCCTCCCGGAACGGCCAATGGGAGCGCCATCAGGAGGCAGATTGCGCCTTCCAGTGCGAAGGCAAGTAAGGAGACTCCCGCGATGACGATCCCGGCCAGCATCGCGGTGAGAGAGGCGAGAATGCGATAGCGCCTCCTCCAGTTGATGGCGAGGGCGGCGACAAACCCCATCGCTACCGGAATGGCGACAAAGACTCCCCACCCGTACGACTCAAGAACGAAAACACCGATGACGAAAATCGTGCCGCCTGTCGCCGCGGCAAGGACCGCGGCGATCAGGAGTTCGGATAGGAGTGGCCAGTTCCCATGAGGCCGATCGACAGAGGTCACGACTCAGGCCCGTCGTGCTTCGCGGAGGGGAGTCCCCTGACGAAGACGACCGAAGATGTAGAGATTGAGAAAGTGCATCCCGCCAAGAACGACCAGTGCACATCCGACCTTCCAGGAGACGGCTTCAATCGCGCCGGTCAGGCTGAGAACCTCGTAGCCCAACTTCAGGGCCAGGGAGATGTAGCCGAGGTTGATCAGGTAGAAACCAACGACCAGCAGGTGATTGACCGAGCGGGCCAGATCTCGATCCCCACCGAAGATGTGCACCAGGAACAGGAGGCCGTTCTTCGAGAGCGTGTGGGCGACCCAGATGGTCATGGCGACACTGATGATCAGGTAGGCGAGGTAGCAAAAGGCGGTCAGGTTCATGGGAGTCTCCTTTTGAACGTGTTCAAAAGAAAGATACGGACGAGTAGTCCTGTTCGTCAAGATCTTTTTTGAACATGTTCAATAGTTGATTATGCCAGGCTTTTTTCGAAAAGCGGACGCTGGAGAGCCCGGGCGGCCGGTCGAATGTTGTTCAGGTTCGCCATCCCCTGAGGTAATGTTCGATCACCCCGGGGGCTCCAGTTGGAACCTGAGAACGCAACCATCGAACTGTCCGTCGTCATGCCGTGTCTCGACGAGGCCGACACCCTTGAAATCTGCATCCGCAAGACCCAGCGGATCTTCGAGGAGCACGGCATCCAGGGCGAGATCATTATCGCCGACAACGGCAGTGTGGACGCCTCCGGCGAGATCGCGACCGGTCTGGGCGCCCGTGTCGTGGTCGTCCCGCGTCGTGGATACGGCGCCGCGCTGATGGGTGGTATCGCCGCAGCCCGCGGGCGCTTCGTCATGATGGGCGACGCCGACGACAGTTACGACTTCCTGGAGATTCCGGCGTTTCTGCGGTTGCTTCGCGAGGGCTTCGATCTGGTGCAGGGCTGCCGTCTGCCGAAGGGCGGTGGCACCATTCGCCCGACGGCGATGCCGTTCCTTCATCGCTGGCTGGGGAATCCCATGCTGTCGGCGATGGCCCGCTGGATGTTCCGCGCACCGGTCACCGACATCTACTGCGGCATGCGTGGGTTCACGAAGAAGCTTTACGACGAACTGGATCAGCGCTGCACGGGGATGGAGTTCGCCACGGAGATGATCATCAAGGCGCGACTGTACGGCGCCAGGATCGCCGAGGTGCCGATCACGTTGCACCCCGATGGGCGTAAGGCCCACGGGCCCCACCTGCGGACATTCCGCGATGGTTGGCGTACGGTCCGCTTCTTCTTCATGTACAGCCCCCGTTGGTTGTTCCTTGTGCCGGGCGCGCTGCTGTTGCTGGCCGGAATACTGGGATACGGCATGGCCCTTCCCAGAGAACCGATCGCGGGTGTGAACTTCGGGCCCCACACGCTCCTGGTGGCCAGCCTGGCGGTATCGCTGGGCTACCAATCGATACTGTTTGCGATCATCGCGAAGACGTTTGCGATGACCGAGGGGTTGATGCCGGAAGACCCGAGGTTGACCCGCTTGTTTAGTTGGGTCAATTTCGAACTGGGTCTCGTCATCAGCACCGTGGCGCTTGTCATCGGTCTCGGCCTGATCGTTCATACCGCCAACATCTGGCGTGCTCTGGACTATGGCCCACTCAACTACGACCGGACGCTGCGCTGGCTGATCCCGGGCGTCACCCTGGTGGCGCTGGGGGTGCAGACGTTCCTCTCCGGGTTCTTCGTGAGCATCCTGGGCATGGGTCGTCGTTGAGCCTCGCCGAGCGTCTCCACCAGTCTCACGGTCTCGATCGACGTGTGCGGATTCTGTCGGCACACCTGAGCGACCTTCTCCCCGCCGACGCTCGGGTGTTGGATGTGGGATGCGGTGACGGGACCCTGGCGGAGTCGTTGCTATCGCGACGCCCGGACCTCACGATTGTCGGGATCGACGTGCAGGTCAGAGACCGGGTCCGGATTCCCGTGACCGAATTCGATGGACGGGTCCTCCCGCTCGGCGATGGATCCTGCGACTGTGTGATGCTGGTCGATGTCCTGCATCACAGCGACGATCCGCTGCAGCTGTTGCGTGAGGCGACGCGTGTCGCACGGACCCACGTCGTCATCAAGGATCATCGACGGAACGGTTTCCTGGCGGAGGCGACGCTGCGCTTCATGGACAACGTCGGCAATCGACGCTTCGGTGTCGCCACCCCCCACAACTACTGGAGTCATCGTCAGTGGCAGACGGCGTTTCGGGAGCTCGGCCTGGAAGAGATCACCTGGAATCAGACCCTCGGTCTCTATCCCTGGCCATTTGGGGCGATCTTCGACCGCAGCCTGCACTTCCTGGCAAGTTTGCGACGGGTCCAGGGTAGGATGGCCGGATAAATCAGGAGGGCACCCATGGTCTCAATAGCATCGCTCTGGCTCCCGATCCTCGTGTCGGCCGTCGCCGTCTTCATCGCCAGTTCCGTCATCCATATGCTGATCCCGTGGCATCGCAACGATTACTCGAAGCTACCCGGTGAGGATGGCATCCGTGCGGTGATGCAGCAGGCCAAGGTCCCGGCGGGGGAGTACATGGTGCCCCACTGCGATGACATGAAGGCGATGGGCAGCGACGAGATGAAGAAGAAGTACGACGAAGGCCCGGTGGGCTTTCTGACCATCTTCCCCAACGGCCCGTGGAAGATGGGCAAATCCATGGTCCAGTGGGTCCTGTTCAGTCTGTGGGTGGGGATCTTCGCCGCGTACATCGGGGGGCACGTCGTCTCGGCCGGCGGTCACTACCTGGAGGTCTTCCGCATCGTCGGCACGGTGGCCTTCCTGGGCTATGCAGGCTCCCAGCCGGTCAACGCGATCTGGAAGGGGCAGAAGATTTCCACCACGATCAAGCACTCGATCGACGGGCTGGTCTACGCCTGTCTCACGGCCGGTGTGTTCGGCTGGCTGTGGCCCGGCGCCTGACTAGGCGCCCGTGAGAGGGTGAGTGGCGGAGCCGACGAGACTCGAACTCGCGATCTCCGGAGTGACAGTCCGGTGTGTTAACCAACTACACCACGGCTCCGCAACTGGTCTGATACCCGAGCGGCGGTAATGTACATCCTTCGCCCGGACTCGTCAAACGCGATCCGGGTCGAATTCAGGGGCTTTTTGGCAATTGATGAGAAACCAACCCAGCAAAAGGAGTCAAGCATGAAACAGTCATTCCGTATCCGCCCGGCGTCGATCGCCGTGGGCCTCGTGGGGGCCCTGGCCCTGATGGTGATCGTGGGCATCGTAGGCGCCCAATCGCCGGAAATCCGGCCCGAGCCGACGTCGACCCTGACCACTCGTGCGGCGCTACCCGCCGCCGACATCGTCAACATCGCGGGGCGAAAAGGAGGGACCACACCTCCCGGTGGAAGCATCTACACCGTCCCGCCCGGAAGGACCCTGGTCATCCGTTCGGTGACCATGGTCGGCTACAGCAATGCCAGCTTCCAGGGGCAACCCGTAGGATTCAATCTGAACTGCGGCGGCACGCTTCTGATTCCGAGAGAGGTCGCGGGCTCGACGTTCGGCTTCGCAACCGGGAACGCGTTCGACCTCGGTTGGGTCTGCCCGCAGAACACCGCGCTGACGTTAACCGGCCCCGCGGTGAACCCGCTCTATAACTCGGTCGGCTGGATGCTTCTGGGCGAGCTGCAGTAGGCGTTGTGGGGCAACCGACCCACCGAAGGGGTTAGTTGCCCCAACCATCTCTGACGTTCGGATTTGACGCGGCGGAATAGGGGACTTTCCGTCGCGTTTTTCCGACGCCTGCGGCACCGAACTTGCACGCCTTCTCGTCAGCGGGGGCGCATAGACTCGTCGTGCGTCTCGCAAGGGGGCGTCATGGCACGTACAACTTGGATTGCAATTACCTGGCTGACCCTGGGGTGGGTCGCATCCGTCAGTTCGGCCTCGGACACGATTCCCAACGAGATCCAGCAGCCCGGCACCCAGCCCGGCGAGGTCGCGGGTTTTGGCACCAACTGCGACAGCTGTCATTCCGGGACCGGCAATCCCGACCTCGAGCCAAGCTTCGGCTGGCACGGCAGCATGATGTCTCACGCGGCCCGGGACCCTCTCTACTGGGCGACCGTAGCCATCGCAGAGCAGGACTTCCTGCCCAACGGGACGGTGGCGGATCGAGGGGGCGTCGGCGATCTCTGCCTGCGTTGTCATACACCCGGCGGCTGGTTTGCCGGTCGTTCCACTCCGACCAACGGCAGCGCGCTGACCGGGGAAGATGAACGCGGCGTCGAATGCGAGCACTGCCATCTGATGGTCGACCCCGACATGCCGACGAATATCCCCGGAACTACCGAGGAACAGACCGCGCCGTTCGAGGCGTTTGATCCGATCAGCGGAGACGGCTACTACGGTTCCGGTCAGTACGTGATCAACAGTGGGGGAACTCGTGTGGGTCCCTACGACAATGCCGTGGCCAACCATGCGTTCCTGCAGTCGACGTTCATGCGCGAGGGCCGGATGTGCGGAACCTGTCACGATGTCAGCAACCCCGCCGTCGGCGACCTGGCCCACAACAACGGGGCGCAGGTTCCGTTGAGCAGCGGGTTCAGCGGTGTGTTGGGCGGACCGATCGCGGACAAGGCCGCCTTCAATCATGACCCGCATGCCTACGGCGTCGTCGAGCGCACCTACAGCGAGTGGGTGGCCAGCGCGCTGGACACGATGCCCGTCTCTCAGTTCGCGTCGCTGCCCAGCGAGTTAAAGCACGTGGGTGGCTCGCTTGAAGTAGCCTGGCAACGGGCGATGGCAGAGACCAACAACCCCAATCGGCCGGACTACGTGGACGGCATGCAGCGGGTCTACAGTTGCCAGAGTTGTCACATGGCGCCTTCCACCGGCAAGGGCTGTGACAAGAATCAGGCTCCCGTGCGGTACGACCTACCCCGTCACGATCTGACCGGCGGCGCCTACTGGGTGCCCGAGACGATCCTCTATCAGGCGGCTGAGGGGCTGCTGCTCTTCGGGACGCTTGACAGTGACCAGATCGCTGCGATGAACGCCGGCATGTTGCGGGCCGAGGGGCACCTGCGGAGCGCCGGTTCGTTGACGGCGGCGCAGAGCGGAGACGATGTCGTCGTGACGACGACCAACCTGACGGGCCACAAGCTGATCAGCGGCTACCCCGAGGGGCGTCGCATGTGGTTGAACGTCCGCTGGTTCGACTCCGGTGATCTGTTGATCTCCGAAAACGGTGCGTACGGTCCCATCGGCCGCAACGTAGACGATCTGGGTGGAACACCGCATGCCGTCGAGAGTCTGCTGGACACGGACACTCGGGTGTTCGAGGCCCAACCCGGTATCGACCAACAGTGGGCGGCGGAGCTTGTTTCCCTGGGTTACGACACCGGGATGGCCTTGACCTACGACCCGTTGACCGATGTTGCCGAGCACACACTAGGGGAACTGGCTCTCACACCCGCGGACAGCATCTTCAAGAGCTTCCATTTCGCCCTCAACAACGTATTGAAGAGCGACACGCGGATCCCGCCGTACGGCTTCGATCGGGATGAGGCGCTAACGCGCAACGCGCTACCGGTGCCTGACACCCAGTACGGGAATCCTGCGCCGGGCGGCACGTACCTGCACTACGACGTGTCCGCGTTCACTATCCCGTCCGGGGCGACCCGTGCCGAGGTGCGACTGTATTACCAGCAGACAAGCTGGGAGTACATCCAGTTCCTCTGGCTGGGCAACGACGGGCTGGATCCATTCCTGGGTAACGAGGGCGTGAACATGCTGGACGCCTGGCTGAACACCGGAATGGCGCCGCCCTTCGAGATGGCGATGACGGACGTTTCCGTGTCGACCGTGCTGGGTACGCCCGGTGAGGCGTCGAAGGCGAGCAATCAGCTGCAGGCGACCCGCAACCTGACGGCGGTCGACATCAGCTACACACCGGCGTGCGATGCGACGGACCACACGATCTACTATGGGCCGTTGTCCGCCGTCTCAAGCTACGGCTACAGCGGGGCGGCGTGTGCGGTTGGCGTGAGTGGCAGTGCGTCGTTCGATCCCGGGGTTGGCAGTTTCTTCTTCATGGTTGTTGGCAACAACGGAACCACGGAAGGCTCTTACGGAACCAACGGTGTGATGCTTGAGCGACCGGAAGATGTCGGCACCGCAGTGTGCGACCGAGCGCAGGATCTCGGGGGGGTACTCTGCGAATAAGGTTCTTGACCTTCCTCACCGGCATCTGAAGATCGCGTTTCAGGAGAGGCTCGCGAGGCGGGCCTCCGACAGGCCTCCCTTTGCTCTCCCTGGGCCAATGCTAGGCCACACTCCGGGAACTCCAATAATGTAAGTATTCCGCCTTTTTTTCTAAATGCACGCTCCGTGTCCTTAATAGCGGTATACAACCAGTTCCGAACGAGGTGTGCCCCTGACTTCTGGGGTCGCTGCTGCGGCACGAGTGACTGACAGAACTGCTGACTTAATAATGGTGAGGAATCGCTGTGATTTGCTTGGGGGGGCTGGCGAGATGTTTGCGTCTGGGATGGAAGTCCCGGTGCGCGTCTCGGATTACGCTGACTCTCGCCGCCATCGTGCTGAGCTCTATCACGGCTCATGCGGTTCAGGTCGTCTCCGGACCGACCTTGACCATGGACCCAAATCAACAGACACCGCTTGCGGGAGTCGTCGAACTTGAGACCGACGTGGCCGTGGGGGCACAGTTGACGATCACCCACGGCGCCGAGATCCGAACCGTCCAGTTTCCGAATCCCGTGACGCAGCACTACCTGCCGGTTCTCGGCCTGCAGGCGGACCGAACCTATACGGTGGATGTCGACCTCATTCCCGGTGGCCATGTCGGAACCGTCTTCGCCACGACCGCGTTGCTCCCCGCCGACTTCCCCACGCTTACGACCGTCGTTAGCGATCCACTCAACATGGAACCGGGGTACACGTTGATCGATTGCATGCGTCGGGAAAAACTTGACCCCCGGCCCAATTACACAGCGATCGTCAACAGCGCGGGTGCGGTCGTCTGGTACACGACGATTTGCATCTCTGCCGGTCGGCAACTACCGAATGGGAACATCCTCTACCGCAGCGGCCTCGATTCCGTGATCGAGATGGACCTGCTGGCAAATCAGAACTACCAAGCACTCGCCATTCCCGGCATCGGTCTCCATCACGATCTTCTCCGAACCCCCCACGGGACTTACCTCAGCCTGGACCGACAGCTGGTGAACGTTTCTGACTTCCCGACGAGTGAAACAGACCCCCTCGCTCCGACGGCACCCGCGACACTGCGGGACGACTCGGTCGTGGAGTTCTTGCCCGACGGAACGTTGCGGAAAGAATGGCCCCTCGTGGACATGCTCGACGCCACGCGGATCGGATACTTATCGCTCGACCAGACCGGGGGCGGCTTAGACTGGACCCACGCAAACGCCGTCAACTACAGAGCGGATGACGATTCGATCATCGTGTCGATGCGACACCAGGACGCCGTCATCAAGTTCTCGCGAAGAACGGGTGCCCTGGAGTGGATCCTCGGGCCTCCCGAAAACTGGTCCCCCGCGTTTCAACCGTACCTGCTACAGCCGACGGGGCCGGGTTTTCGCTGGCAGTACCATCAACACGCTCCGATGTGGACGGGATCCGATACGCTCCTATTGTTCGACAACGGCAACTTCCGGGCGAGCCCATTCGACGGGACGACCCCGGATACCGACGAAGATTCGTTTAGCCGCGGCGTCGAATACAGCATCGACACGCAGAACATGCAGGTGAGTCAAGTTTGGGAGTATGGCGAGAACAGTCCTGAACGACTGTTTTCATCGTTCATCTCCGACGCCGATTGGCAGGAAACGACAGGCAATCGCCTACTGGTCTTCGGCGGGGTCACCTTCGTGGACGGCGCGGCCTCCATGGGTCTAGGTCTGGGTGAACGGCATACCCGGATCATCGAGGTCACCGATGACGTGACACCGGTCAAGGTCTTCGAGCTGTGGGCCCACGATCCAACTGGCGGAAGGATCTCGACGTATCGAGGCGAGAGGATCGCGGGCCTGTACCCGGTCTTCGCGAGCGGGGAGGACGTTGTCGTCGACGCCGGTTCGTGGATGACCTATCTGGCCAACACGGCCGATCCGGGCATCGGCATGTCCTGGGTCGCACCCGGGTTCAACGACTTCGGATGGACCGTCGGCACATACGGCGTCGGCTTCGAGACGACCCCACCCGGGGCGACGAACCTGCTGGATACGGTGGTGCCCCCCGGAACCGGGTCCGTTTTCACACGCACGACGTTCGACGTCGTGGACACGAACCTGGTATCCAGCCTGCACCTGGGATGCGATTATGACGACGGGTACGCCGCGTGGATCAATGGTGTCGAGGTTTTCCGCTCCTTGAGTATGCCGGTCGTACCGCTGGATTGGAATACGGCGCCTACGAGCCATGAGTCTAGCAACGCCCAGGATCCGACCTATGAGTGGACGAATCTGACAGCCGCGATTCCCCAACTTCAAAACGGGATTAACACACTGGCGATCGCCGGCTGGGATGTCTCAGGTGGCTCCTCCGATCTGGTGCTCTCGCCGCAGTTGACGATCAATAAGGAGTTGGCCGTCGTTCGAGGCCCGTACCTTCAGCAGGGCACGCCGGGCGAAGTCGTGGTTCGCTGGAGGACCGGCCTGCCCACGGACAGTCGGGTGTTCTACGGGACCCAGCAGGGCAACCTGACGTCCCTGGAAGAGGACTTCAATCTCGACACCGAGCACGAACTGACGCTCAGCGGGCTGAATGCGGATACGACGTACTACTACTCGATCGGCACAACCACCGCGGTGCTGGCCGGCGACGACCTGGATCACTTCTTCGTCACCCCTCCGGCAACAGGCACGGCCAAGCCGACGCGGGTCTGGGTCCTGGGGGACTCGGGGACGGGTGACGCCAACGCGATGGCGGTGCGCGACGCGTACGAAACCTGGACAGGTTCGACGCACACGGATCTCTGGCTGATGCTCGGGGACAACGCGTACAACGACGGCACGGACGCCGAGTACCAGACGAAACTGTTCGACATCTTTCCCGAGATGCTTCGCAAGTCGGTGCTCTGGCCCGCGATAGGCAATCACGACGTGTTCGATCCCGTCGCACAGACGTGGCCCTACTTCGACAACTTCACGCTGCCGGACAACGCGGAGGCCGGTGGGGTCGCCTCGGGGACCGAGGCCTACTACTCCTACGACTACGGCAACATCCACTTCGTGGTGCTGGACTCGTTCAGCAGTGATCGATCGGTGGGGAGCCCGATGTTGACCTGGCTCGAGGCCGATCTGGCATCGACGAGTCAGGATTGGATCATCGCCTACTGGCACCACCCCCCGTACAGCAAGGGCTCGCATGATTCGGATACCGAAACCTCCCTCCAGCAGATGCGTGAAAATGTGGTTCCAATCCTGGACGACTACGGCGTGGATTTGACGTTTTCGGGACACTCGCACAGTTATGAGCGGTCGCATTTGATCGACGGGTTTTATGCGACGCCGACGCTAGTGCCGGGCGACGGGGTGATCCTGGACGCCTCGGGTGGGCCCTATCTGAAAAGCCCGCGCGGCACCGTCCCGTATACGGGCTCGGGCGATGGCATGGTGCACACCGTTGCGGGTAGCTCGGGCAAGATCTCGGGCGGGCCGCTGAATCACCCGTTGATGTTCACCTCGCTCAACGAACTGGGCTCCGTTGTTCTGGACGTCACCGGCTCCCGCCTGGAGGCGAAGTTCGTGAACAGCAGCGGCAATGTGGACGATTCCTACACCATTACCAAGTGCCCGGTCGGTGATGCGGACGGGGATGGTATCTGTGATGGCATGGACAACTGCCCCGCCGTGGCCAACTTCGACCAGCAGGACGGGGACGGGGACGGTGTGGGTGATGTTTGCGACGCCTGCCCGAATGACCCGGACAACAACATCGATGGGGACAACCACTGCGGCGACGTCGATAACTGCCCATTCGTTCCGAACAACAACCAGAAGGACGACGACGGTGACGGTGCGGGTAATGCCTGCGACGCGTGTCCTGGTTTTGATGACAACGTCGATGGTGACAGCGATGGCGTGCCCGACGGCTGCGACAACTGCCTCACCGTGCCCAACGTGGGCCAGGGTGACGGGGATGCGGACGGTGTGGGCGACGCTTGCGACAACTGTCCCACCGTTAACAACGCGGGCCAGGGTGACGGTGACGGGGACGGTGCGGGTGATAGTTGCGACACGTGTCCGAGCGATCCCGACAATGATGTCGACGGGGACCTGATCTGCGTCGGCTCGGGATTCAATCCGCCCTCGGTCGGGGAATTCGACAACTGTCCCACGAGCGCGAACTTCGATCAGTTGGACACCGACGGCGACGGCCGTGGGGACGTTTGCGACGCGACGGCGGGTCCCACCACGCTCAAACGGATAATGGTGGCGGGCGTCGCCGATCGGATGACTTCAGCCAGTTACCTCATGAGCGTGACGTCCGCTCCGGTTTCCGGAACATCGGGTGTCTGTCCCAACGGGATGACGGCCAGTCTGGGTTTCTGGTCATTCAAGGGGCCGACGACAGTCGAGCAGCTCTTGATGGTGGACAAGACCTTCAACGTTGGCAGCGGTGAGTATGACGTCGAACTGATGTGGACCGGGCACTCCGCCCTTTTCGAGATCTACCGGAACACCGTGCCCAACGCCCTGGTCGATCCAGGGAACCTTTATCGGACGACAAGCCTCTGTAGTGATACCGACGAGAACGCAGGTCCGCCGAACATTCTGTTCTATCGCGTGATCGAGTAAGCCCGTGAGATCGAGGGAATGATGATGAGACGTATTTTAGCCATGATTGTCATCGCGTTATTGGTTTTCGCGAGTCCTCTTGGCGCGGCTGTACCTGATGTCTTCAAGCTGCAGGGCTTCTTGACGGATGCTGCGGGTGCCCCGATCGACGGCCAGGTCAGCATGACCATCGACCTCTACGACGCCCAGACCGGCGGTTTGTTGATCGCGAGCGTCGGGCCCTTGATGGTAGACGTGAGCGAGGGCGTGTACGAGGTGTCTACCGGATTCACCGCCATGCACTTCCAGGGGTCCGTTCGTTTCCTCGAAATTACAGTCGATAGCGAAACGCTCGCGCCGCGAACGCAAGTAGGGAGCACCGCGTTCACCTTCGAATCGGCGTCAGGGGCAGGGGGGGCCACTGGCGCTACCGGGCCGACCGGTGCTGACGGAAACGACGGTGCTGCTGGTGCTGCCGGCGCGATCGGTCCAACTGGCCCGACCGGTGCTGATGGAAACGACGGAGCTGCTGGTGCTGCCGGCGCGATCGGTCCAACTGGCCCGACCGGTGCTGACGGAAACGACGGCGCCGCGGGTGCTGCTGGCGCGATCG
>Ga0224508_10000461_pt1 | contig 40535 bp, 40 predicted proteins | sample SF_Jan12_sed_USG_4_FD_170157 | JGI IMG/M metagenome (GOLD analysis project Ga0224508, IMG submission 170157) | Sediment microbial communities from San Francisco Bay, California, United States - SF_Jan12_sed_USGS_21 | ecosystem: Environmental > Aquatic > Marine > Sediment | place: USA... | reverse complement strand
CGGTGACTGGCGTGTGGACCATCTTCCACTGACTTCAAGTTCGATCCGGAAACGCGGCGTGGCATCGTCGCGTGCCATTCGAACTTTATGAGTCCCGCGCCTGACTATTGGGGCCACTGACGACCAACTCCGGATGTTCCCGCGCCATGATCTATCCGAACCGGTCTCGATCGTGATCCCGGGTCCGGCGACGAGCCGGTCTAATAATATGTACTGGCGGATCGGTGGGCCCGAGAACTGCTTCCGTCCAGCCAGTGCGATCCTTCGGCCGGGAGGCGATCCCGCATGGCGGCACGGCACCCACCCGCAGGTGCAGGTACAAGCGGCCTGTACGCTGCCGGCTCCTATCTACAAAGTCCCTATTTCCCCCCGATCCCGCCGCAACCGTTTGCCGCCACAATCGGTGTCCTTGCCGGTATCACCAGATCGAGACCCAAGGAACGCGATCCCAGTAGCTAGGCATGGCGCGGCCCGCATCACGCAAACTGTGTGCTAGACTAATTTTTGTGAACTACGTCTAAGGCCCGATTTGGGGTGGGTCGCGTGGCAGCGCCGCCTATCGGCAGGTCTTCAGATCGCTTCCGTGTCAGCCGCCGGTGCAGTACGGGCGGCGCTTCGCATTAAACATCGATTCGACAATCGATATTGAGGAGGTCGGTAACTGGCGGCCGGATGATCTCTCACTGACTTCAAACTGATCCGCAAGACCGGCTCGATCGCGCTGCCTTACTGCCCAAAAGCGTTTCACACACCACGTCGCATCAACCCGGGGGATCGCTGAGTACGAATCGGCATTTCAGGCGGCGCATTATTGGTCGCAGCGTGCCGCTTGGGAGCAAACTACCGCAGATGATCCCGCTGTCAGTCCGAGCCATGTTATGGCGAAGATACTGATCGTTGACGATAACGCGCTTTTTCGAGAGTCCTTACGAGATATCCTCCAGGTTCGCTTTCCGACGGTGGAAATCGACGAGGCCAAGGATGGAGAAGAAGCGCTTATGAAAGTGGAGGCACACAGCCCCGATCTGATCTTCATGGACATCCACTTACCGGGAGAAAATGGTCTCGAGGTTACCAAGAAGGTAAAGGCCGGCTATCCGCATATCGTCATCGTCGTCGTGACGAATTATGACCTCCCGGAATACCGAGACGCGGCGTTCCGCAGTGGGGCAAACGGTTTTCTGTCTAAGGATTCCACGACCAAAGAACTGTTAACGCTCGTACAAAGCACCTTGTTTGATTAGATCTATCCTCATTGGGCCAGCGTCGAGGGAACGAGCCTGAACAGGTACGCGATAACATTTATCGCTGCTGGCCTCGTGGCGGCTGACCTGGACCTCGCCGGACAGGCTAGCAGCGCCAGCATTGACGCGCTCGTGTGTCGCGGTCGGTTTTCTGACGGAAGGACGAAAATCACCGACAATTCGAAGGAATCTGAAACGCGATCGGTATTTATATGGGTTATCGTTAAGTAGCTCGGTCGGGGACACCCATATTCGTGTTGCCCTTGTCGGCAACAAGATGTGACGACTGAAGTTCGCCCAGGGTAGGAGTTTCCAGACAACCTCAGGTATCGACCGTGTCATTTTCACTTCACGAGCTGATCGACCAACTGCCGTACGCAGCCTATGCTGTGTCGCTGGTCGCGGTGTTTGTCATTTATCTGCGACGCCAGAAGAAAAAGCACAAACGAAGCCTTTCTACCCTGCAGAAGGCAACCGAAGCCGGTCTCACCGAGCCGCCCTCGCTACACCCCGTGATCGATCCCAACCGCTGCCTGGGGGCTGGTTCGTGTGTCGACGCCTGTCCGGAGGGCGATATCCTCGGGATGATCCATGGTAAGGCCGAGCTCATTGAACCTACTCACTGCATCGGTCATGGCGCCTGCAAGACGGCCTGTCCGCACGATGCCATCACACTGGTGTTTGGCACGGAAAAACGGGGGATCGATATTCCCTTCGTCAGCCCGTCTTTCGAGACCAATGTCCCCGGTATCTTCATAGCCGGTGAGCTCGGCGGTATGGGGTTGATCCGCAACGCCATTGAGCAGGGGCGCCAGGCGATGGAGGCAGTCAGGCAGTACAAAGGCAAGGTGTCTGGCCATGACGTCGTGATTGTCGGTGCGGGCCCGGCTGGGTTCTCCGCCTCCCTCGGGGCGATGCAACACAAGCTGCGTTATGTCACAGTGGAACAGGACAGCTTAGGCGGGACAGTGTCGCACTACCCGCGCGGCAAGATCGTCATGACCCAGCCGGTGACGCTACCGATGGTCGGTAAGGTGAAAACGCGCGAGACTACCAAGGAGGCGCTTTTGGGGTTCTGGCAAGGGGTGGAGAAAAAGACCGGGGTAAAGATCAATTATAAAGAACGGGTGGAAGAAGTCACCAAGAACGGCAACGGCTTTGTCGTCAAGACTACGCGCAAAACCTATGAAACCGGCGCCATTCTACTGACGATCGGCCGGCGCGGTACTCCGCGCAAGCTCGGTGTGCCGGGTGAGGAGCTGTCCAAGGTCGTCTACCGCCTCATCGATCCCGCACAATATCGTAATCAACATGTGCTGGTGGTCGGCGGCGGGGATGCCGCCCTGGAGGCGGCCCACAGTATTGCCGATGAGCCCGGTACGACGGTAACCCTGTCTTATCGAAGCGACTCATTCTCGCGCGCGAAGCTAAAGAATAGACAAAAGGTAGAAGAACGACAAGCGGCTAATCGTCTACGAGTCATGCTTAGTTCCAACGTGAAAACCATCACCGAGAAAAAGGTACTCATAGAACACGAAGGGAATTCGGTAGAGATCCCTAACGATGGGGTAATCATCTGTGCTGGCGGGGTTCTGCCCACGCCTTTCCTTAAGAAGATTGGTATCGAGGTAGAGACGAAGCACGGAACCGCGTAGTAGAGCGTTGTTGTGGGTGCTTCGGAGCTCTACGCTAGCCGCTCGGTAGCGGCAAGCGCCGCTACCGGTGCAGCCCACAAGCTAGAACAAGCGGGACGCTACTGGGGATCTTCGGCGTGCAAGTTTACGGAAGACATCACCATCTTGCCCGTAGCACCGTCAGCGTCTTTGTTGGTGCCCAGCCGCAAACGGCAATGGGCGTTACCGATCTCGGCGTTACGATACTGGTCAAGTGCGATTCCGTAAACCGGAAGCTGACTTCTGCCTCCCCTTCGCGGTCATCGATTGATCTAGCGGGTAAGTTCTGGCATTAGCTAGACCCGAATCCACACCGCCGACTCGGTATTCCCGAGAACCTTAAGGGTTCTTAAGGAATCCTTAAGAAACCCTACCTAAACTTATATCGGATATGACACGGCGAATGATTGAAGAGGTTCCCATGTTTCTACGGGCTAGAGCGACAACACCTGTCGTACGTTACGGTTACGCGACGATGCTTATGGCGCTGCTTGTTATGGTTGGCCAACCGTTACGCGCAACTGAACAGGCACCTCCTTTTGAGATACCCACCGCGACGGGCACTACCACGTTAAGCGATCTTCACGGTCAAGTGGTTTATCTCGATTTTCACGCGAAATAGTCCTGCAACTGGTCTACATGAGCGCGCCATAACCGGACGCTACCATCAGGACGGCAAACGTGAGCCACTCCGCTAAGCCGTCTTCACGGATCCAGATCCGAAACGCCCAAACGTCCGCGATTAGGAACGTCGCGCCTGAGGGGTAGATGCCCACAATGAAGGCCAGCCCGCCAATTGAGGGGGGAGGTATACGGGACGACAGCGGTTGGTTCTCTGAGACCACGCGAAAATTGCCGCCTAGCCCCACCTACAGAACACTTTCAGCCATGGTGCCAGGTTTTGCTAGCGACTTATCAGGGTTTCGCGCCTCACCGGAGAAAGCAAATTTGGCATTTGGTACAAGTCGGACACATCGCAGAGCCAGACTTCGTCGAATGTCTAAAAAGAACGCTCAATACCGAAGTGGATGCCCTTGACCGTATAGTCGTCGATACTATCGACTCGACCGGAGACGCGGTCGAAAACTTCCCAATCCGCGAGGTGCTGTTCGATACGCAGCGCACCCTGCCATGACCACTGATTGTTGGCAAACGGATACCGGTAGCCAATGCTCCCCAGTAGCACGGTTTCCGTGTCGACATCGGTTTTTATATTGAACGTGCCGCCGCCTGCGACGGGACCGGTGACGTCATCGACGTCTATGGAACTAAAGCCGAGCCCGGCACCCCAAAACCAATCCAGTCGCTTGCCCGGGCGCTCGTAACGGCGTTCGATCCAGGCGCTGACGCTGGTGCTACTGGCGTCGGCGTCTATCGTCATAACCGGTATGATATTGAGGACCTTATGCGGTCGTTCAAAATCAAAATCGGAGGCATCCAGTGCCACCCCTACGAACCAGTTCTCTTTCAGCCGATAGTAGCCATAGATGCCTACACCCAGCATGTCGTTCGCCGGTTCGCCGTCGGCCGCGAGCGCATTGAAGCGACCGCCAATGGCAAGGCGGTCACTGTCCGCGTAAGCCCCAACCGGTATCAACAACGCAAGTACGCTTGCCAGCGTGAAGCACTGAACAGATCGCAGGATATTGTTCATGAGACCTCCTTGTGTTATCGGTATGTCACGCATAGTGCGCGCAATTGCTCGGCAGGTTAAGTCATATTGGCATTGTTCTATTTTCTTGTTGAAGTTGAATGTGCACTGTATCCCACAAGCCTAAGATGCAGTGGCCCTTAACATGATCACGCCGATGGCAACACCGGCGGCAGCCAGTACACGTCGGCGCCCAAAAGGCTCACCGAGGAATAGCGCACCAATCAAGGCGGCGATAATGACACTGGTTTCACGCAGGGCCGCGATCGGCGCCATGGCCCCGAGGCTTAGCGCCCAAATCACTAGGCCATAGGCGCTCAGCGCGAGCATCCCGCCCAAGACACCCGTACGCCACTGGCCACGTAGCGTTCGACCAATGGCACCGCGTCGTAATACCAATGTGATCGTCAATAACGGCAGGTAATCAAGCGCAAATAGCCACGCAATGTATGCCAGCGCGTTTCCCGACAACCGTACCCCGGTGCCGTCGACCAACGTATAGCCGGCAATGGTGCAACCGGTGCCCAGGGCGAGAAGCACCGGTTTCAGGTGCTCACGCTGCTGCCATCGTCCGATAAGGGCAAGACTGGCAATGCTGGCTGAAATTAGCACAACCGCCGCCAGCTGTGGGCCATTCAATACTTCACCGGCGACGATACCGGAGAACAGCGCGACGATTAGCGGCGATACACCGCGCGCCAATGGGTAGACATGGCTGAGATCGCCAACCCGATAAGCGAGAACAAGAAAAATATAATAGGCGGTATGGATAATAATAGATGCGAGTATGTATCCCCAACTCGCAGGATCTGGCACACCTACCCAGGGCAGGGCGCAAGCAGCGATTAGACCTGAAACCACGTTGATTAACGTGAGTTCAGTCAACCGGTCACGACTCGACTTTACGAACGTGTTCCAAACCGCGTGCATAAACGCCGCTAATAGCACGAGAAGCGTAAGCTGCAGATCCAAAATAGAGTCTTCTTAGTGTTGATGTGAATTCAGGCTAGGCGAAACAATAACTGCGGTAGCGCGTCCGTCGCCGCCACCGCATTTGTCGATGCGATGATCCAATTAGAGCGCGTCTGCGATCGCCTTACCCAGTTCCGCGGTGCTGGCTGAGCCGCCCATATCCGGGGTATGCAGCCGGGAATCTTCCAGTGCAGTTTCGATGGCGGCCTCGATGGCTTGCGCTGCTTGCGGGTGACCAAGATGCTCCAGCATCATTGCCCCGGACCAGATTTGACCGATAGGATTGGCAATGCCTTTACCGGCAATATCTGGCGCGGATCCATGCACGGGCTCAAACATACTGGGAAACTCGCGCTCTGGGTTGATATTGGCCGATGGCGCGATACCGATGGTGCCGGCCACGGCGGGACCAAGATCGGACAGGATGTCGCCTAACAGATTGCTACCCACCACCACGTCAAACCAGTCGGGGTGCAACACAAAATGTGCCGTCAAGATATCGATATGGTATTGGTCAGTACGAATGCCTGGATACTCTTTAGACATCGCTGCGAAGCGCTCGTCCCAGTATGGCATGGTGTGAATAATGCCATTGGATTTGGTTGCCGAGGTCAGGTGTTTGTCATCACGTTTACTTGCCAACTCGAACGCATAGCGCAGAATGCGGTCAACGCCCTTACGTGTAAAAACGCTTTCTTGTAGTACCGCCTCCGCTTCTGTATCTCGGTACAGACGCCCACCGATTTCCGAGTACTCGCCTTCATTGTTTTCTCGTACGACAAAAAAATCGATGTCGTCGGGCCCGCGATCTCGCAGGGGCGATGTTACTGCCTTGAGCAATCGTACTGGGCGTAGATTGACATACTGCTGCATCTGTCGCCGGATCGGGATCAAAAGTCCCCACAGCGATACATGATCGGGCACACCGGGAAACCCTACGGCACCCAGGAATATCGCGTCGTAGTTTTGTAGTCGTGCAATACCATCGGCCGGCGCCATTAGCCCGGTGTCGTTGTAGGTCTCACAGTTCCAGGGGAAGTGATCCCACTTGAAGTCGATATCGAACCGGCTCCCCGCTGCCTCCAATACGCGGATGCCTTCGGGCACGACCTCTTTGCCAACGCCATCCCCGGGAATCACTGCGATGTTGTAAGTCGTCATCTATCGGTTCTCTTTTGTGCTGTTTCGCTAAGAATATAAGGGCTTGAGCTTAATCTACGGCCTATCTTGTATTGATGTTATCGATAACGGTTTGCGCAATCTTCCGGGTACCATGTGTTCCGCCAAAATCGTAGGGGCGGATTAACCCGTTGGCAAAGCCCCGTTCAATCGCTTGTCGCAACCGTGTAGCGGCGGTGAGGCAGGCACTGACATGATGGCGTTCACCGAGCCAGTCTAACATCATTGCCGCCGACAAAAGCAGGGCGATGGGATTGGCCTTATCAATACCGGCGATGTCTGGAGCACTGCCGTGACAGGGTGGGAACATAGCATGTCTATCACCAATATCAGCCGAGGGCGCGACACCCATACCGCCGATGAGGCCGGCTGCGAGATCCGACAGAATATCGCCGAGCAGGTTTTCGGTGACCAGCACGTCAAACGTCCGCGGTTGGCGCACAAGGTTAAGGGCGGTCGCGTCGATGTAGGCGTGTCCGGCATCGACGGTCGGGAAGTTTCCTCGGCGCTCGTCGAAGATTTCACGAAAGAATGCCATCGAAGTCAGCACGTTTGCCTTGTCGACACAGGTGACATGGCCAGGCCGGCCTTTGCTGCGACGAAAGTCAGCAAGCCGGAACGCGAAATCTACTACTCGACTCGTGCCGGCGCGTGTCACAACACAGCGGTCAACCGCGGTGTCGCCATCGCGTGTTCCCTTGTCTTGAAAATCGGCGAATAGACCTTCGGTCTGTTCACGGATAATGACGAGGTCGATATCGCGGGCTCGCGGATCGGCAAGTGGAAGTGGCATACCCGGCATTGCCTTGATCGGTCGTACACCCGCATACAATTCGAGCCCGATTCTAAGTGTGACTTGAGGGTTTATCTCGGTGCCATCGGGCATGCGCACATCGGGTAAACCCATAGCACCGAACAAGATGGCATCCGAATCTTCAGCTGCCTTCGTGCTCTCATCTGGCAATGCCACACCGGTGTCGCGGTAATGCGCGGCACCACCTGCCAATACTTCAGTCATCAACTGGAGGCCGGCAACCCGCGTTACCAATGCGTGCAGCACCTTAAGGCAGACGTCACACACTTCGGGGCCTATGCCATCGCCCGGCATTACGGCAACTCGGAATTCGCTATCGGTACTCATGGTGTTGACGGAATGTTCACTAGTATGCACAGCCACCTCGGGCATATGCAAATTGTGGTCACCACGGCAAGGTTTCCGTTGACCCAACGCACCTAGGTGGTGAGAATGCGCCATACAAGACACGATCTGATCATGCGAGTAGTTACCTATAATATTCAATTCGGGCGCGGCAAGGACGAATGCTTTGATATTGAACGTATCGCTAGTGAGACGCGCGGCGCCGATATCATCGCGATGCAGGAAGTAGAGCGATTCGGTGAGCGCTCAGGTGCGGTCGACCAAGTAGCTGAACTGGTCAATCTGTTTCCGACATATCACTGCGTGTATGGGCCCGGGCTCGACCTCGATGCCAGTACTATCGATGAAGCGGGACATGTGCAGAATCGCCGCTGGCAGTTCGGAAATCTACTTATGTCGCGTACACCAATTCTATCGTCTCGTAATCATCCGCTACCGAAGCTAGATTTAGGCGAGCAATTGAGCATCCAACGCTCGGCGATTGAAGGCGTGGTCGATTGCTCATGTGGTCCTGTACGCATTTACTCTGTGCACCTTGGCCACCAGTCGGGAACCGAGCGTGAACACCAGGTGGCCCGGCTATTGCAAGTGCATCACCAAGCGGGCACGGAAGGCGGCGTGTTGTCGGGTGGGCGAGACTTGTCTGACTGGGCGAGCCAAGCACTTGTCCCGCCCGCGACGGCGGATGCGATCTTATTGGGTGACTTCAACGCCGAGCCTGATTCGCGCGAATACGCCATGATTGTGGCCGCGCCCGCCGATGACAACCCACTGGGTGGTTTTGTCGATGCCTGGCGCATTGCCGGCGACGATGCCGACGATGGTATTACCGATCCGTCCGACGGGGGCGCGCGTATCGACTATGCGTTCGTGACCACGACGCTGGCCGACCGCGTGCGCCGCGCCCATGTTGACCAACACGCGGTCGGTTCCGACCATCAACCGCTGTGGCTTGAGATCGACTTGTAGTCAGGCACTCGCCCACCGGGCGGTTTCGGCACAATTCTCAACCTAGTCAGTACATTACGCCGCTAGATCAAGCCCGCTTCCCCAAGGTCTCGGAGCTACTAGACTTAATAGGTGCGGGCCGAGAAGGCCCCTGTCTAGCCCGCCTTGGCCTTAAACGCCCACGCCCCTGGGTGACATTGGCGGCCGGCCGGCGCCGTCGGCATGCGTTACGCACCCCCTAGTAGGTATCAGGTTGTAAGGAAAAGGTAGTGTCAAGCAAGCGTCTATTGGTGGTTTGGTTAACCATGTTGTTGGTTACGGCTGGCGGTCGCGTGGATGCGCAAGCGCAGGTGGGTTTTCGCGATCTTGATAAAAGAGCGCGGATACTCAAACAGGTATTTTTGAAACTAAACGCGGATCTCTTTACGCTCGCCGACGAGCTTTCGTATCCGGCCAAGACACGCCTCACTATATCTCTATCGATACATACGGGTGAACGGCTGCGGCTGCATGATGTCCAGTTACATATCGATAAGCGGGTGGTGACCTATCAGCGCTACACTGAGCTCGATCTAGACGCACTGTTTCACGGGGGGATACAAAGACTGTATACCGGAAATTTGACTGAGGGTGAGCATGAGCTAAACGCGGTCGTAACGGGTAAGACTTCCAACGGTCGAGAATATCGACAAAGCACCTCACTGGTATTTTACAAAAAGGCTGGACCCAAGTTTCTCCAACTGAAGCTCGTCAAGCCGATTGGTAAACACCAGCCTGATCTCAGGTTGCCGGGGGGTGTGAATTATCGTGAATTGAGTGGCATAAAGGATCTTGAGTTTGGTGAAGCGTTGTTCGATTTTCACCGCAAACGATATTTTTCCGCCACTACAGGCCTGATAGCGGCGCAAACGAAACCGAAACTGCAATATCATGAGAAAGAGGCGCGTTGGCTGTTAGCCGATCTGTATTTGTCTTACGGGCTTCATCGCCAAGCCGGCCGGATATTTTCGAGCGTAAGTGCCCAGGGTATACCGTCAGACGTCGAGGCTCGGGCCAACTTTTATATAGCTAAGGATTGGTATCAACGTGGTTATTTAAAACGTGCACAAGACGCATTGTTGCGTAGCCGAGAGTCGCTGCCCATCGAGTTGCAAGACGAGCGGCGACTGTTGTTGGCGTTAGTGCTTATGAAGCGTAATCGCTACGGCGAGGGGGTGGCGGTACTGAGTCAGTTTATTAATAAATCAGAATGGGCATCCTATGCACGCTACAACATGGGTGTCGGCCTGATACAGACCGGCCGACTAAAGGAGGGCGTGGCCTTACTGGAGAAGGTCGCGAAGTTACGTAGTAAGAAAAGTGAGATGCAATTGCTAAGGGACAAAGCCAATCTTGCACTCGGCTTCGCGTTCTTAGGTGTGCCCAAACCCCAGCGAGCAAGGTCCTATTTCCGAGAGGTGAGTCTTAGCGGGCCACTATCTACTAGGGCATTACTAGGAATAGGCTGGGCGCTGTCGGCGAAGGGTAAACATAAACAATCGCTTGGGCCTTGGTTAGAACTCCATAAGCGGACAGATGTCGATGTGGCGGTACAAGAATCATTATTGGCTGTGCCCTACGCGCTTAGTGAACTCGGTGCCTACAAGCAGGCACTACAGCACTACGAGAGTGCTATTAGCGTCTATAGCGTAGAAATCGACCGACTCGGGCAGACCGTGGATCTACTAAGGGCCGGAGAGTTGTTAACAAGTATTGTTGCGGATAACCCAGACCATGGCCCCGAAATACATACGAAATTACCCGACCTTCCTGAAAGCCATTACCTCGTATCTTTGTTTGCCACCCACGATTTTCAAGAGACGCTAAGAAACTATCGTGCGATGCGGTCGATATCTCAGAACTTGAAATGCTGGTCTGCGACGCTAGCGCGGGAAAAACAGCACGATCTGCCCGCACAATTGGCGAAGGCCAAACAAGCCATGACAGCTGCCGGCGATTCTTTGCAGGCGGTCGATCCGGCCCACGGGTGCGGACGGCCAAATGCCCCCCAGCATTGGCAGCTCAGCGCGAACTTCCAACCTAGTCTGTGGCTAAGTAGAGAGGCCCGTGACCAGTTGGCGTGGCGAGCCGCTGAGGGTGCGTTAACGACCGAACCCGTGATTGAGGAAGAACAGACAGTCGCAGAAAGGCAAGGACGTTTCGAGGCATATTCTGCTACCTTCGGCCAACGGATCGCGCAACTACAAGCAGAAGTCGACCGTATCGCGCATGCTCATGCCTTGTACCTGCAAGAGTTGGCAGCCACCGAGCTTGATCGCCAGCGAAAACAACTTCGGTTGTATCTTACCCAGGCGCGCTTCGGCATCGCTCAGGTCTACGACCGATCGGCCGGTCTCAGGGAGACGCAATGATCCTGCTTCGCAGTGTTGTCTTGACATTTTTCGTAGCTTTGGCCGGATGTGCTGCCGATGGCGATCGGGTCAAGAGTATCGAAGACACCAATATCGAGATACAACAAGAAGCGCTTGACAAGGGTGGGCGAAATAAGGCGATTGAAAGTTATCGTGAGTTTCTGAGCAAGGAAGAGAATGCCCCACTTAGGGCGGAGGCGATGCGCCGGCTGGCGGATTTAGAGTTGGAGGAATCTGAGGCAAAGTATCTGGAAAAGGTAAGCGAACTCGAAAACGAGCAGGCGACTGAGCCTAAACTGAAGCCGGCGGATTATGGTAAGGCTATTCGGGTATATAAGGAATTACTGGAATCTCATCCGAATTACGCGGGCAATGACCAAGTTTTGTATCAGCTTGCCCGTGCCTATGAGCAAAGTGGCGATTATCCGCAGGCACTTCAGACCCTAGGCCGTCTGGCCAAGTCCTATCCAAATGCAAAATTTATTGTCGAAGTACAGTTTCGGCGTGGCGAACTGCTGTTTGTCACAAAGCAGTATCAAGAGGCGGAGCACGCATACGGCGCGGTTCTAAAATTCAGCGATACTTCCCTGTTTTACGAAAGGGCACTGTACAAACAGGGTTGGTCACTATTTAAATTGTCGCGTTACAAACCAGCGCTGAACTCATTTATGACTCTGCTCGACCGTAAGTTTGCTGACAAAGCTTCGCAAGCGTCTCGCAAGCGAAGCGATCAAGAACTTATCGAAGACACGTTCAGAGTTGTCACTCTGGGCTTCTCCTATCTCGGCGGTGAGAAGGCGATTACCAAATATTTCAAGCGAGCCGGTTCACGCCCTTATGAAGCGAGTGTTTACCAGCAACTAGGTCAGCTCTACCTTAGCCAAGAACGATACGTGGATGCTGCCGGTGCGTTCGCAGAGTTCATAAACCGCTACGCGCTTGATCACCGTGCTCCACTGTTTCAGCTCAAGGTGGTTGAGGCGTATGAACAGGGTGGCTTTCCGACGCTATTGCTCAAGGCCAAAGAGACGTTCGTTGTCAGTTATGGCGTCGATAGCAAGTTTTGGGCGTCGCATAAGGAGAAAACCCGTATATCGCTTGCACCACATTTGAAAAGGCATATCGAGGATTTGGCTCGCCACTTTCACGCCCAAGCGCAGAACAGCGAAAAGGCCACTGATTTCGATCGGGCGGCGCACTGGTACGCCGAATACGTGCGCTCATTCTCTAAGGATACGTTGGCCCCAAAAATGAACTTCTTGCTAGCCGAAACTCTGTTCGCTGGGGGCCGCCACGGTGATGCCGCGGTTCAGTATGAAAAGACGGCCTACAAATACCCGCCCCACGCCGACAGCGTTGAGGCTGGGTACGCGGCATTGTTGGCGCACAGAAAGCACGAACAGCAGTTACGCGGAAACAATAAATCGAAGTATCATCGGGCTGCGATTAAAAGCGCATTGCGATTCGGCGACAGCTTTCCCACCGACGAACGTGCGGCGGCAGTCTTGACAAAAGCAGCAGAAGACCTGTTTGCACTAAACGATCTTGACCAAGCAGCGGCGGCTGCGAGGCGAGTAGTTAGGCTGAAACCATTACCGCGGGCCGAAATACGCCGAACCGCTTGGACGGTTATTGCTCATGTCGAGTTTGAGAAAAAGGCGTTTGCGTCGGCCGAGAAGTCATATCAGGCTGTACTGCGTTTGACGCCGGCCGGTGCACCGACTCGGGGTGAACTGGTAGAGCGCTTGGCATCATCCGTTTATAAGCAAGGCGAGCAACGCCGCGCCACGGGTGATATGCGTATGGCCGTAAACCACTTCCTTCGCGTCAAGCAAGTGGCACCGACTTCGTCGGTCGTACCAGTGGCTGAGTATGATGCGGCAGCGGGCTTGCTTTCGCTAAAGCAGTGGAATGATGCCGCGCGCGTATTGCAGGCGTTCCGTAAGCGCTTCCCAGGTCATTCGTTACAAGCAGCGGTTCCTGAAAAATTGGCGGCCGCCTATTTGGGGGATGAACAATGGTCGCTGGCAGCCGCCGCGTTTGAGGAAATTGCCGACCGGCGTGAAGACCAACAGCAACGCCAGAGCGCACTGTGGCAGGCGGCCGAGTTGTACGAAAAAGGGGCGCGCAAGGACCTCGCGGCTAATGTGTATAAGCGCTATATACGACTATTCCCCAAGAACTTCGAGCGCACGATGGAGGCGCGCCACCAGCTGGCACAGATATATAAGACAAGCGGGCAGCGCCCTGAGTATTATCGTTGGTTGCAACAGATCGTCGACAGCGCCGATAAGAACAAGCGGTCACAAACGAATCGCACGCAATACTTGGCCGCCAATGCAGCGTTTCTGCTGGCGGAGCGTGGTTACGAGCGATTTCGTAGCGTTCGCTTGGTGATCCCCCTCAAGCAGAGTCTCAAGACCAAAAAGCAAAAGATGAAAATTGCACTAAAAGAGTATGGTCGCGTCGTCGACTATGCGGTGGCCGAATTTGCCACTGCCGCCACGTTTCGCATCGCCGAGATCTACCACGACCTAGGTCGTGATCTGTTGGCTTCCGAACGCCCAAAAGGATTGTCGGCGGAGGAGTTGGAGCAGTATGACGTATTGCTGGAGGAGCAGGCGTACCCGTTTGAGGAAAAAGCGATTGAGATTCATGAGACCAACATCGAGCGCGTTGCCGACGATGTTTATGACAAATGGATAAAAAAGAGTTTCGAACAGTTGAGCCGACTTCGTCCCGTCCGCTACGCCAAAGTTGAAAAGAGTGAGTTGTTGAGTGACGTTATCGAATAGAAACTTATATCCGCGACCTGATTATGAGAACGTACTTTAATTTTGCTTTATTGATACTCGCGTGTATATTTGTGCCAACGTCGCAGGCACAGGACCAAATAGAACTGCAGGGGACTACCGTGGTTGGTAACCGCGAGTTGCCGAAGGTTCTATATATCGTTCCGTGGAAGAAGGCCAACGCTGATAACCTGATGGGGAATCCGGTGGCCAACCTGGTCGGCGATTCGCTAGCGCCCATCGACCGTGACGTTTTTAGACGCGAGGTCGAATACTACGACCGACTGAGTGCTCGCAAGACAGTCGATCCGATATCGGCCGAATAGCGCACCGCCTCACTGCCCTTGGATCAGTGCGTCAGCGATACTTTCAAATCCTACAACTCCGCTCGAATCTTGTTTGCGATCTTGAAGGCCTCAACCCCGGCCGGTATTCCGCAGTAAATAGCGATCTGGATCAGCGCATCCTGCAGCTCGTCCAGCGTTAGTCCGTTCTTCAAGGCACCTCGGAAGTGCAGTTCAAATTCTGGGCCACGATTCAACGCTGCCAACATACCCAGATTTAGAAGACTGCGTTGCTTGCGATCGAGCGCGCTACGACCCCAGCCTGCGCCCCAACAGTATTCGGTCACGAAATGTTGGAAGTCGCGATTGAAGTCATCGGCCTGATCCAAGGCCTTGCTGACTCGTTCCTCGCCGAGTACTTCGGTGCGGATCTTACGACCCGTTTCGAATACTTGTGATGACATATGCTTTTCCCTCCAGGTTTAGACACAAACGGCGTAAATCTACGGCCAACCATACAGGTAACAAAACCGTAGATGCAACCAAAGGCTCAGCCTCGGGTGCGCTCGCTAAAATTTGTTGAATTGATGATTTAGATCAATACCCCCACCCCGACATTGTGGTACGTAAACTGTTATGGCAATCACCGTCAAGGAAAACGAGCTGGTGGCGGTTGGCATTTCGGTGGCGGCGGGGTGCAAGCCGTGCACGGATTATCACCTCAAGGCGGCACGCAAGGCCGGGGCGTCCGATAGCGAGATCGAACATACGGTGGCCTATGCGGTGACCGTGCGCGAACGCGCTACCCAGGTGATGCAGGCCTACGCACTCTCTCAGCTGGGCGGTGTTGGCGATGGCGACGAGCCAGTGCCCGCCAAGGCCAGTGACCGCATACGCGGGTTGGTATCGATTGGCGCTGCCTTTAGCGTGAACTGCGTTACTAGCCTCGAAGGGCAGCTCGCCATGACCGAGAGCACGGATATTTCACGCGGTGACATCGAAAAGGTCGTCAAACTGGCCGCCTTTATCAAGCATAAGGCGGCTTCTCACGTGGAGCGTCTGGCCGGCGAGGGCGAGGAAGAAGCCACTTAGGCCACCGGCGAGTCATGTGTCGGCGGTAAAGTCGGGTAGCCACCGAACGGGGGTCTGCCCATTGTGCAACTGGCCGTGCCCCTGACGGCACGGTCGCAACTCTATAGGAGGCCCAACCATGATGATGAGCGAAATGATGAAGCAGTGCTGCGGTAAAGAAGGCATGCCGGATTTCGAGAAGATGAAACAGTTCATGCAGAGCTGTGGCAAGAAGGAATTTAGCGAAGATGAAATGGCCATGATGAAACAGTTTTGCGGCCAGGAGGCAATGCCGGACGTCGAGAACATGAAGCAACTGATGGAAAAGTGCGGATGCCACGTCTCGTAGCTAAGTGGCTCGAAAACTGTCAAAGATAAGAAGCAAGTAGCAAGACCGGCCATGGCGATGACAGCCCGACCGACATCACCTTCGGGGCGTGACGTCGACACGTCCTGGTGTGCCAACCCCTTGGTGGCGTGGCTGCTGGCCGAGGGGTCCAACGTCAGCAGCGCCACGGAGCTTGTGGCGCGGCTGGCCACACGGTTAGTGGAGGCGGGGCTTCCGCTGTGGCGCTTGGTATGCCTGATTCGCACGTTGCATCCGCAAGTGATCGGGGTCAGGTATGTGTGGCGCCGTGATTCTGGTATTAGCGAGGAGTTCGCGCCGCTGCACGACGATCTCCACACGTTGCACTATCCGGACAGCCCCATGGCCGCGATTCTCGACGGCACCCTGGCGAGCATCCGCCAGCGCCTGGACGTTCCCGGCATCAAGCTAGAGTTCCCGATTTTCCAGAAACTTCGCACCCAGGGGGCTACCGATTATGTGGCCATGCCGCTGCCATTCTCTGGGGAGCAAACCAACGCCATCGCGTTTGCGTCGCACCGGCCTGGCGGATTCATGACGTCGGAGCTACGCGAGCTGTATGAAATGTTGCCGCTGCTGGCGCGTCTGTTAGAGGTGCATACCTTACGCCACACCGCCAAGACCCTATTAGATACCTATCTTGGCAGGCATACGGGTGAGCGCGTCCTTAACGGGCTGATCGAGCGCGGCGACGGCGAGGATATTCATGCCGCCATCTGGTTCTGTGACCTACGCGACTCGACGCGCATGGCGGAGACCATGTCGCGCCAGGCCTTTCTCGCTATCCTGAATGATTTCTTCGACTGCACGGCCGGGGCGGTGCTGGATCACGGCGGTGAAGTGCTGCGCTTCATCGGCGATGCGGCGCTTGCGATCTTCCCGACCGGCGCCGTCTCCACCGCGGCGGGGCGGGGGTGTTGCGACAACGAAGCCGCCTGCCATGCCGCACTGGCAGCGGCGGTGGACGCACAGGCCAGGATGCAGGCGCTCAACCGCAGGCGTGGGCAAAACGGCGAACCGCCGCTTGGCTTCGGCCTCGGCCTTCACATGGGGGATGTCATGTACGGCAACATTGGCGTGCCCGGGCGCCTTGAGTTTACCGTCATTGGTGCCGCTGCCAACGAGGCCGCGCGGCTGCAAGGCCTGTGCAAGTGGCTGAATAGGTCGGTGCTGATCTCGGCCGAATTCGAGCACTGCATCCCCGGGGAATTGGTGTCCCTCGGCCGTCACCGGCTGCGCGGGGTGAGTACGCCGCAGGAGGTCTTCACGCTGCGTGATGGCGCGGAGCCTGGCTGAGACACTCGATCCTTAGAATAATCAAAGGTGATACCAATGTGCTTCCTTTTTAGTTTTATACCAGCGACGGTTTGGGTAGTAATAGGCTATTTTGTGCTTTTTGCTTCCACCAAAGCAGAAGGTGGTATCCGTACGTTTGGAAAAGTGTTGGCAATCTGGACATTTATTATCGCAGCGCTTTTGCCAGTCATGGGTCTTTACGTAACCATCGCCGGTCTGTGTCCAATCGACGCCATGATGCAGGCAGCGCAAGCCAAACTTTCTCCCTAACGTCGGTTCGGTGGCGCTATACTTTTTTACCTGCCTACCGGGATCTGGCTAAGGCGACCAGCGCCGCAAATGCGCGAGCCACGCCACGCAATAGCCGCAGTGTATGAATAAGTTCGAGGCGAACCTTGGAACCTACGTGGTCAAGTACCGCTGGTGGATCATTGTTGCCACCATTCTAACCGTGGCGTCGGCCGCAGGCGGCATGCGCTTGCTGACTTTCAATAACGATTTACGTATTTTTTTTAGTGAGAAAAACCCTCAATTACAGGCGCTACAAGCGCTGGAGAATACTTATAACAAAATCGACAACATTCTTTTTGTCATTGCCCCGAAAGATAGCAATGTTTTCACGCGTGAAACGCTCATAGCGGTAGAAGCTTTGACCGAGGCTTCATGGCAGATACCGTATTCCAGTCGCGTGGATTCCATTACCAACTTTCAGCACACCCGGGCGCAAGGTGATGACCTTATCGTCGAGGACTTGGTTCGGAATGCGGAAAATCTTACGAGCGCAGATCTTGAACGCATAAGGCAAATCGCACTTAACGAGCCCTTGCTCGTCAATCGCCGACTCTCCTCCTCCGGTCATGTGACCGGCGTCAATGTCACGGTCCTGATGCCCGGTAAGTCGGTCGAGGAAGTGCCGGCGGTGGTGGCGTTCGCGCGCAAGCTGGCCGATGATTTCCGGGAAACCCAGCCCGACATAGACCTGTACCTTACCGGCGCGGTCATGTTTGACAACGGCTTTGCCGAAGTCAGCCGCGACGACATGGTGGTCCTAACGCCGATCATGTTTCTTGTTTTGATCGTCATAACGGGGCTATCACTGCGCTCATTCACTGGAACGGTTGCTACCCTCAGCATCGTTCTGGTTTCCATGGGCACCGGCATGGGACTGGCGGGCTGGCTTGGCATGCCGTTAACCCCTGCATCGGCGAGCGCCCCGACGATCATCCTTACTCTGGCGGTGGCGGACAGCGTACACATCCTGGTCACGGTGCTCCAGCAGATGCGTCTGGGCAAGTCGAAACATGGGGCCATTGCAGAGTCATTGCGGGTGAACCTGCAGGCGGTGTTTCTGACAAGCACCACCACCGCGATCGGCTTTCTGACCATGAACTTTTCCGACGCCCCGCCTTTCCGCGATTTGGGTAACATTGTCGCGATCGGTGTGATAGCGGCATTTGTGTACTCGGTTTTGTTTTTACCCGCCTTGCTAGCCGTTCTGCCGATGCGGGTAAGACCAAAACCGGCTAGAGCACATTTCTCAATCTGCGACTCGCTGGCGCATTTCGTGACCAGCCGGCAAACAGTCGTATTCTGGGGCTCGCTGATCTTAATCACCATAATGGCGGCAGGAACTCTGCGTATCGAACTCGGGGACGACTGGGTCAAATATTTTGACGAACGTTATGACTTACGAAGGGCTACGGATTTCATGTCGGAAAACCTTACTGGTTTTGACATCATTGAATATTCGCTGGAATCGGGAGAATCAGGTGGCATTAACAATCCTGAGTATTTGGCGAAGATTGAGGAGTTCTCGAGCTGGTATCGACAACGGCCTGAGGTGGTCCACGTGTACACGTTTACCGATATCATGAAGCGACTGAATAAAAACATGCATGGTGACGACGAATCCTATTACCGCATCCCCGAACAGCGCGACTTGGCGGCGCAGTACCTGCTGCTTTACGAGTTGTCACTCCCGTTTGGGCTCGACCTCAATAACCAAATCAATGTCGATAAATCAGCGACCCGTATGATAGTCACCCTAAGGGGTACGACGACAAGGGAGCTGCGCGAAATAGATGAAAACGCACGCACGTGGCTGAGGGCTAACGCCCCTGAATCCATGTTCACTCACGGCTCGGGTCTGTCGATTATTTGGGCACATCTATCGCGACGCAACATTAACCACATGTTGGGCGCATCTTTTGGGGCACTTGTATTGATTTCGCTTATCCTAATATTCGCGTTGCGCAGTGTGCGGCTTGGCCTTGTGAGTTTGATGCCAAACCTGGCGCCAGCGTGCATGGCCTTTGGGGTATGGGGTCTGCTGGTGGGCCAGGTAGGGCTAGGCCTGTCGGTGATTGTGTCGTTGACCCTTGGTATCGTCGTCGATGACACCGTACATTTCCTGAGCCATTATCTACGCGCACGGCGAGAGCAAGCGATGATCCCAGCCAGCGCCGTCCGCTATTCCTTCAATACGGTGGGCACCGCTATGTGGGTCACCACCGTGGTACTAGTCGCTGGATTCCTGGTACTTACTTTTTCAGGTTTCAAAATGACGGCCGAGATGGGTCTGATGTCGGCCATAACCATAACATTGGCGTTGGCGATGGACTTCTTGTTCTTGCCAACTTTGCTTGTCAAACTGGACCGCAAGGCAGGTCAAGGGGTCACGCGGCCAAAGCATGGGTTAAGCGCCAGCCCTATGCATAATAAGGCGGTGCAAGCGATTTCCGAATCCAGAATGATGAAGGCCTAAGGACACCTCTGCTCGGGTGGTGATATTGCTGCACGCGTATTTGCGCTTGCTGGTTGACGGTTAGAAAATCGCCCGTCGGATCAGATTAAGGCCGACTAGCAAAAGGAACCATAGTAACAGGGTACGAAACACTTCCTGATTGATGCGTTTGCGCAGTCGTTGCCCCACAAAAAATCCAGCCGCACCGGGAATGCAAGCGATCGCCGATAACGATGCGGTGTGGGTCGTCAGTATCCCGTATCTGACATAGGCGGCCACAAGCGGAATCGACGCGATAAACCACACCAGGCCAACTGCCTGGATGTAGACCTCCTTGGGTAGCCGCAACATAACAAAATACATCATCATCGGCGGCCCCCAGATGGTAGAAATGCCGCCGAGCAAACCGCCAAGCATACCCGCCACTGGTCCGGCCCACCTTTCTGCCGATGGCGATACGGTTCCATGTAGCTTGAAATAGCTTGTCACCACGAACAACGTGACGGCGCTGCCGACTAGGGCATAAAGCACACGCGGATCTAGGTCGATCACAAACCGTGCGCCTATCCAAATGAACACGATCAGACAAACAATCATCGGCCAGAAGCGCCTGAGGGGTACCATCGGCGCCCCGGCTTCGATCACCTGCCAGAGATTGGTCAGCAAAATCGGCACTGTCACCAGGGCCAGTACCAGTGGCACCGGTAGAAAATTGGACAACACGGCGATGACTACGACTGGCAGGCCAACGCCGATTGTGCCCTTGACCACACCGCCCAGCGCTAGTACGGCCGAGGCAACAATTAACAGCGGCGCATCAACTCCCATCATTGGGTTGGATGCGCCAATATTGAGTTTGTTGCCGACAACAGAAGTGAGAAGCACGCGGGCAATAGACTTGCCGTACCATTTCAATCATCCTGAACCAACTGTCCCCAGAAACTTAAATTTCACGCTTGTTTCCACAACATGTGGACATAATAAAGGCAGCGCACTAGCTTCACAAAAGCCGATTGCGCTGCCTTAAACTGCCAAGATGAAATTAGGCTTCCATTATTTCTATAAGTCAGGATAGTATCAAGCCGAGTCCGTCCTTAAATAGATTTTCTATTTACGATTTCGTTTATTGGCGCGGAACAAGAATAATTTCGATCCGTCTATTTTGTTTTCGTGTTTCCTCTGATTCGTTTGAGGCTATCGGTTGGTAAAAACTGTAGCCGGTAGCGGTCAACCTCTCCGGCTCGATATTCGCTTGTTCCTGCAAAAACCGAACCACGCTCGCCGATCTGGCGGTTGACAGCTCCCAGTTGCTTGGAAACTTCGTCCGCAATACCTCTCCGAGCGGTACATCATCAGTATGTCCTTCTACTACTACCTTCCGATCCGTAGCGCTTGCGAAAGACTCAGCTAAGGTCAAAAGTACCTCCTTGCCTTTGTCTTTAATCTTCGTGCTTCCGGAATCAAAAAGAATTTTATCGACAAACGTTACCTTTAGTTTACCTTCTATCTCTTCGATCTTGATATCTTTTTGTGCGATCTGCTGTTTCAGGCTAGCTTCTATCTCTCTGCGGGTCATGTCTAATTGTGAAATGGTATCTTCCTTTTCTTCGACAACTGATCGTTCTTGTTGTAGATCACGTTTCAGACCCTCTATCATACCTGAGAGCTGTTTGTTTTCGTTTTGAAGCTGCTCGTTTTTATCTCGCAATTCTGTGTTGCTCGCTCGAAGTTCTGCGAGGTCTCCGCTTATTCTTGTCAACTTGGTCTGCGTTTGGTCTTGGTTGGTTTCGAGTTCCGAATACTTACCTTTGGAGACGCACGCGGATAGTAAGACGCACATTATGCACGTTGTAAAAACTGAGGCTTTGTTGAACATGACTTTCCCTCTTTCAGTGATTAAACCATATAAAGTTAATTGCCGTTATAAATCAGTTAGGCGATTAACCCACCTTTATAAAAACTCCCTAAATATCCTAAAGCCAGTCTTTTTGCGGAGTAAATATTGTCAAAAACTAGTTTAGGATTGTCGAATTGCTTTCCGTAACCTCAGAAACAACGCACCCAAACTAGATGCTATACGTTCCAATCTGATTTGTGAAGTTCTATTAAGATGATAGCCGCAAAGATTATCGGTGGACGTGGTGGGATCAGCCCCGGGGGAGGAGCGTAGGGCGGCGGTCATTGACGGGCACCGTTTCAGCCAGGGTTTCGTGCCAAAAACCAACCCCAGCGTTGCTCGCCGTCTTTTATGCGCACAATCTTGGCGCGCCACCCGCGTATCAGATCATCGAGCCCCTCAGCGTTAAGGTTGCGAGCGACCAAGCGATCGAGCTCTCGTTTGTGGATTTGGAGAAAGTCGCTGGTCTTGTCCTCTGTCTTAATGTCTACAAATCCGGCTCGCTGTAGAAAATCTCGATATTCATCGACGGTGTGTAAGCAATACGCACGTTGACGGACGTAGGTATTAAACTCAGCGCTTCGTGCACCCTCACCACGACAGTAATCGGTAAATGCCAACAGGCCACCCGGTATAAGGACATTCCTGATTACCGAGAACAACCTGGACTTGTCGTGAATGTGAAGGAAGACGTCGCGGCTATGGGCGACATCGTAGAGTGTGTCATATTCGATTTCCAAACAGTCTCCCTGATAAAGTTTTACTTTGTCCTCAAGACCCTGTTCGTCACATCGTTTGCTACCAATCTCGATCATGTTGTGAGAGATATCAACGCCGTCCACGTTTGCCCCATAGTCGGCAGCGATCTGAAACGCACAACCACCAATACCGCAGCCGATATCCAAGACCTTCATGTCAGACTGCAGTCCAAGCACCTTGAGAAACTCAGCCGAGGTTTCTTTACCGCCTGGGCTGATAAAGTTTCGCCCATACACCAGCTCGTAACTGGCGATACCGGATTTAGCATATTGTTGTTCGTCAAAATATTTTGACGGCAATCTGGTCATGTTGTTAGCTTCGCCTTAGTTTTAGCGCCACTGAATTGATACAATACCGTTGCCCGCTAGGTTTCGGACCATCTAAAAAAACATGACCGAGGTGTGCAGCGCGGCGTTCGCACAACACTTCCGTCAGGTCAGTGCCGCATCTGTCATCCGGTCTGGTGATCACGGCGTCGGTCGAGATAGCCGCCCAGAAACCGGGCCGGCCGGTGCCGGCGTCAAACTTGGTGTCGGAGCTGAATAGTGATTGCCCACGGCAGATACAATCGTACGTACCTGCTGTCTCACAGTTGTTATACTCGCCCGAGAATCGTTTCTCGGTGCCACGTTCCCGGCTCACGCGCAATTGCTCGGGCGTTAGCTGGTGGCACCATTCCGTCTCAGACTTTCGAACTTTATTGGACATGTCGTAGCTTGGATATCGTCGCGACGAACACGCATAATCGTAATCGGTCGAAGGTAGCGAGACAACAACAGGCTCAGGAATAGGCTGTCTTCAACCCACCTTGGGGCTTCGCCAATGACGCGCATTGCCGTAATCCACGCCACTATCCTGTCGCATCAACCGATAGCGGAAGCCTTCCAACGACTGTGGCCGGAAGCCATAACTACCAATCTTACTGATGATTCCTTGAGTGCTGACCTGGCGGCAAGCGGTGATCTCAATGAGAATATCTTCAGTCGCATCGCGGACCTGGTCGGCTATGCCGTCAACTGCGGTGCCCAAGGAATTTTGTTTAGTTGTTCGGGTTTCGGGGCAGCGATTGACGCTGCGAGGCAAGATCTGGATATTCCGGTACTCAAACCCGATGAGGCAATGATTGACGATACACTTTCATCTGGAACACGTATCGCCGGGCTTGCCACTTTTCTTCCCACCGTTCGTTCGCTGCGTACACAATTGGAGCTAGCAGCCGCACGCAGAAATCTTTCGCCGCGTATCCAATTGACTTATGTGCCTGGCGCCCTAAAGGCCTTGCAATCCGGTCGACTGCAAGAGCACGATGCCTTGATCTTACAAGCCGCCAAGGAACTCAGCGGTTACGATGTGCTCGTGCTCGCACAGTTCTCAATGGCAAGGGCGTATACGGCGATTCGTCGTGCTACTGACAGACCTGTCTTGACCAGTCCGCACTCAGCCGTCAGTCGATTACGATCCTTCTACGTCGACGATTAGCCTATGTGATTACATCGCTTAACAACGCGCTCTAATACCATGTCATCGGTGGCCCGTCGGAACGTCTCATAGTGCGACGTATTACGGTGGGCTTCGAATGCAGCGGCGTCCGTATACTCCTCATAGAAGTACAGTTGATGATTGTCATCTTCAGCCACGACTACATCAAAGCGATGACAATCCGGCTCGTCTCGCCTGGAAGCAGCCGCATTTTTGATGATATGGGAACAAAAGTCCTCGGTGGTCCCAGGCTTAAGTCTTATCGACACAATGACGGCAAAGTGGTTCACGGTGTATCCTCCTGTTTCGGTGTAGACGCGTGATGATACTACGCATGAGGTGAAACAAGACATGTGTCGACATCAGAGTATCGGACATGACGGTGCGCAGTGAAAATTTGGTAAGAGAGTTTCTCGACGACTGTGGATTCGACTACGAAATCGTACCTTGTGACCCCGAGCTCGCGGATACGACGGTATTCTGTCAGCATTATGGTTACGCGCTCGAGCTGTCCGCAAACACCATTATCGTCAAAGCAAAAACCGGGGAAGAACGCTTCGTTGCCTGCGTCGTGTTGGCGAACACCCGTCTCGATGTCAATAAGGTGGTACGCAAGAGGCTCGCAGCGCGTCGCGTGTCGTTTGCCTCCGCCGACGAAACCAGAGAAGTCACGGGTATGGAACTCGGCGGTGTTACCCCGTTGGCGCTGCCGGTCGACTTGCCGGTATGGATAGATCAGCGAGTAATGTCAGCCGCCTATATCGTGCTAGGGAGTGGCAATCGCTCAACCAAGATAAAAATAGCGCCCAAGGCATTGTTGCAAATACCGGGTGCAACGGTAATTGAAAACCTGGCGACAGATAGAACATAGTGGTGACAGGTCGAAACAAACCTAACCGCCTAGAAACAGTCGACCAACGGCAGGATTTTCTAGCAGTTCTTTGCCGGGCCCAGCGATTGCGACTTCACCCGACACTAACACGTAGCCGATGTCGGCGAATTCGAGTCCCTTCTTGGCGTTTTGTTCGACCATGATAATGGTTTTGCCCTCGCTGTTTTGCAGGTCATCGAGGATCTCAAACACCATATCGATGAAGCGCGGCTCAAGGCCAATGGAAGGCTCATCGACGAGCAGCACCTCCGGCTCCATCACCAGGGCGCGGGAGATCTCTAACAATCGACGTTCGCCGCCCGACAGTACGCGCGCCGGATGCGAACGCCGTTCGGCAAGCCGAGAATACTTCTCGAATATCTTTTCCGCCGCCTCTTTGGCCTCGGCCGGTGTCTCCTTCAGATAGCCGCCCATCCAGAGGTTCTCTTCCACCGTCATGCCAGGGAAGATGGATTTATCTTGCAGGATGTAGGCGACGCCAGCTCGGCTTAGCTTTTCGCTCGATGTCAGCTTGGTCACATCGCGCTTATTATCGCCTTCGCCAATGCGGATTTGACCGCTAAAGATAGTGGTAAATCCGAAGATCGAATGCAGGATTGTCGACTTGCCGGCGCCGTTGGGACCGATCAAACATAGCGACTGTTTTTTGCCGACTTGAAGATTGAAGTCATGCAGGATCTCCATTTTTCCGTAACCTGCGCGAAGATTGTCGATAATTACATAAGGGTTGTTGCGCGCGAGGTTGGCGATGTCTTCCTTAGAGGGCGCATGCTCGGCGATCTTCTGTGCTTCGCGAGTGACGTCGTCAACGGAGATTACAGTATCGACTGAGCCTGTGTGATAACCGCTAGCACGCTTCGAGTTTTTCGTCCTGTCATCGCCGACAACCATTGTTAAACGTCCTGCTTTCTAGGCATGACCGCCAAGATAGGCGTCGATAACACGTTTGTCATTCCGAATCTTGTCCGGCGTTCCTTCTGCCAATAGCTTGCCATTGGCCAGGCAATAAATATGTTCGGCGAGGCCCATGATCACGCGCATGTTGTGTTCGATAACAAACAGCGTAATACCCATTTGCTCATTGGCTCGCCTTAGTCGATCAATGAGGCCGTTAATTAGGGTCGGGTTGATCCCCGCCGTCGGCTCATCGAGTAACAATACCTCCGGCTCATTCATCAACGCCATGGCGAACTCAAGCAGTTTTTGTTGACCGAATGAAAGGTCACCTGAAATCAACAGGCGTTTCTGATAAAGACCTACGAACTCGAGTAACTCCTCTGCCCGTTCAGTCACCTCAGGCGCGTACTCGGAAAACATCATGCGATAGGTTTCGCGTCGGTGCGGCACTGATACCAGCATGTTTTCCACGCAGTTCATCTTCGAGTAGATACGTGTCTGCTGAAACGTGCGCAACATACCCATACGCGCGATTTGTGGGACGCGCAGTTTCGAGATCTCCTTACCCTTAAACTTGACTGAGCCTGAGTCTAAAGGATGATAACCGACGATTGAGTTGAATAAGGTTGTCTTTCCAGAGCCGTTGGGGCCAATCAAGCCGGTGATCCGGCCTTCAGGAACGTTAAGTGCGATGTCGTTATTGGCGATAACACCACCGAAGGTCTTGGTTACACCTTGGCATTCAATCAAGCCATTGGTGGTGCTGGTGCTAGTTGCCACCATCAGCCCGCCTCACGCCCGCTGTCATCGCCTTCCACTTTGATGCCGAAACGTTCCGGCCATTTTTCTTGCGCCCAACCGAGAATGCCTTGCTGGAAGAACACGATATTGATGATGATGAGCGCACCTAGCGCCACCCATTGCCAGCCGAGCATATAGGTCCAGGTCGTTTCCTTTATGATGTGGAACACGGTGGCGCCCAGCACCGGGCCCCACAACGTGCCTTTACCCCCAAGCAGGGCCATGACCACCATGAAGATACCGAAGGTGACGGTCGGGAATGCGACCTCGAGCGGTTCGACAAAGCCCACCATATTGCCAAAGATGCCGCCGGAGATTCCCAGGAAAAAGGCCGACGACGCCCAGGCAATGGTCTTATAGCGCAGGGTATGAATGCCCATGCCTTCGGCCTTCTCTTCGTCGTCACGAATGGCATTTATCGCCAGACCGAAGCGCGTCGAATACAACCACTTGAGAAATGAAAACGTGGCAATCGCCAATGGGAAACATAGAAAATAATACAGCAACGAGCGTGCGTCAGGTTCGCCGGGATAAAACGGTACCGTAATACCGCCACCACCACCGACATAGTCCCAGGTCCCCACGAGCTCACCGGCTGCGAGCGCGACCCCCAAGGTGCCGATGGCGAAGTAGGGACCGCGTAGGCCGAACACGATATGTCCAAAGACAATGGCAAAGAGCACGCAGCCTAACGCGGCCAGAATCAGACCTACCATTAAACCGCCGTAATACTGGGCGTAAGTGACCTCGATCTTAACGGCACCGAAATGGGCGGTGTACTCGGCCACGTCGTATCCGGCCCAGGCGATCTGGACGACGGCGCAGATATACATACCGGCACCGAAAAAGAAGATGTTGCCGAGCGAGTTGTACCCCATCTGTCCGCCCATGGTGTCCCAGGTCAGAGCGAACAGAATCATTATCCAAAGCATCGCGAGTTGAAACGTGTAGTTGGGGAAGAGAAATGGTGCGACGATTCCGCAAACGAGAATAGCCGCATAGGCCGCAAGCGTTTTCGGACTGAGATTCATACCACCGCTTGACGTTGTCGACCCTGCTGAAATTGGCGTATCAGGAGAACCAGCACGAGCATGCCGACCACGATGGCTTGTTGAAACTCCGCCCCCAATATAAACCCGCCGAACTGCTCAAACGCCCCCAAGCCGAGACCGGCCATGATGACCCCAGGGAGATTTCCCAGACCGGCGGCGGTGACGATAACGAAACAGCGAATCGAATAGGCCAACCCGAAAAACGGCTGTAGTACCCAGATCATCGCAATTAGTACGCCGGCGGCACCACAGATGGCGGCATTCAACGCGTAGGTAAACGCGTACACCCGGTCGGTATCGATGCCCATGACCTTGGCCGCTCGTGCGTCTTGCGCGGTGGCACGGATCGCCTGACCCATGCGGCTGAATTTCATAAAGGTGACGACGATCGCCGCCAGGACGGCTGTGAGTAAGAACGAAATGAACTTGATATCGGCGACCGTAACCATGCCACCGAGGATCGAGCGGATCTCAAACCCTGACTCCGCTGTTTGCACCTCCGGGCCGAATATCAGGTTTAGCACTTGTTGCAGCAGAATCGCCAGGCCGAAGGTCGCAAGCAAGGAGGTAAACATATCTCTACCGATAACGCGGCTGATAATGAGTCGGTAGACAATCCAGCCGAAAGCGAACATCAGTACGATCGCCACCGGCAGGCCAAAGATGGGATGAATACCCATCTTGGACATCACGAACGCGATGTATCCGCCCATCATAACGAAATCGCCCTGGGCGAGGTTCTTGACGTTCATTACGCCCCACACCAAGGCCAATCCATAGGCGGCCAGTGCGAAAATGGCACCGATGAAGAGTCCATCAAGCAGCAATTGCACGTTTAGGACGGGTACGGCGGTGAGTATGAGTAGATTGTCTAGCACGGCGTTTGATTTGTTATCCGTGGACGCGACGCCCCCACCCTGCGGGTGGGGGCGCTAACGACGCAACCTAGCTAATCCGCAAACTAGCGTGGATTAGTAGTTCACCATCCGCGGGTGTTCCACCTTATGGGACGCCCAATTGGAAGGCGCCACCACATTCAGTGTGCCGTCCTGAATCTGCCTAAGCACCATCGGCTTGGCGATGTTGTTGCCGGCGTCGGAGAACCTGATGTTGCCATAGAAGGTTCGCATATCGGTCTTGGTAAGGGCCTCGCGCACTTTCTCAGTGTCGAAAGAGTTTGCCCGCTCGAAGGCGTCCTTCCAAACCATCACCGCGGCGGCGGCCTGGGCGGCTTGATACGGCACGTTCTTGTAGCCGTCGTAGGTGGCTTTAAACAGGCGGTCGAAGTCGGCCGCCGACCCGAACAGGGAATCCTTATAGCTCAGCGTCTCCGCCCACTGGGTCGGACACAGAAAGCCATTCGTGGCAGCGCCGAACTTGGTGATGATCTTGGCGGCCTCACAATGGGTCATGGCGATCATGGGCGTGTCGATCTGCATTTCTTTGATCTGCCGTGCCGCGGTGGCTGCCCCTTTCGAGTGGCCCGAAACGACGAGCAGGTCCGGCTTTAGCGCCTTGACCTTGGTGAGGGTGGCCGACATGTCGGCCAGGTCACGCGGCAGCTTGTCATCGATGACGATCTTCATGCCGTACTTCGAGACGTCGTCGACCACGCCGGCGCGTACATCGAGCGAGAACGGATCATTCTCAAAGGCCATGGCGACCCTCACATCCTGTGGTTTCTTGCCATTCTTCTTGGCGATCTCGGCCGCCAGCGCGATGGCGCTTGCCAAATACTGTTCCGACGTCGATAGCACGGCAAAGATGTACTTGTTGCCCTGGGTGAACAGTGAACGCGATGCGCCCTCAGCTTCGACCATGGGCACCTTGTACTTCGCGGTGACCGGCGCCACTGCCTTGGTTAGACCAGAGCTGTAGGGGCCAAGCATGTATTTGATACCGTCCTGTTTGATCAGGCGCTCGGCCAGTTGCGCACCGCGAGCCGGCGTCGACTCGTCGTCGTAGTACTTGACCTTGAACTTGTACGATTTACCGCCAACCCTAATGCCACCGCTCTCATTGATGCGTTTGACGGCGAGGTTGTAGCCGTTGGAGGCATGGATGCCATTGGTCGAGTACTTGCCGGTGAAGGAGATGGCGGAACCGAGAATGATGGTATCACCCTCGACCTTGGCCTGCGCCGGGCCCGCCAGCCCAAGCACCAAAACCGCAGTACTGGACAACAACAGGGCGGTGGATTTAAAAAGCTTAAACATGATTCCCCTCCAATTTTAGGGTTACTACCGAGATGCATTCTTATCGTAACAGGGGTGGCCGATTCTGGTTGTCGATAGGACACCCCGTAGGCCGTCGCGACGCACTCCAGGCTCGCATATACCACCACTGGTGCTTGAAAGAACGCGCCAGCCAACATTCTGACCCCAAAATCAGGGTACGGCAAGCGTTGCCCTAAACCAGTTAAATCTAGCGGTTGAGACCCTGGTATCATTGATTCTCTGTGCCAGCGACAGGCATACCCAATACGATAGCAACCAAGACCATGACTGCCACCTTACCTGAGGACATGGCGTATGAATTCAGTTTCACCATACCGCCAGACAAGACCGTGCCGCACCTCTATCCGGAGGCCCCGGAATTCCAGCAAATGCCGTCGGTACTCGCGACCGGTTTTATGGTGGGCTTGTGCGAATGGGCCTGCATAAAGGCAATTAACCCGCATATCGATTGGCCGGCCACGCAGACGCTTGGTACGCATGTCAACTTGAGCCATCTGGCTGCGAGCCCACCCGGGTTGTCGGTAACGGTAAAGGTCAAGCTACTTTCGCAAGCGGGGCGCAAGCTGACTTTTGCGATCAGCGCGCACGACGGGATCGACACGATTACCGAAGGCACGCATGAGCGTATGATCGTCGAGGCGGCTCGATTCAACGAAAAGCTAAGACATAAAACCCCACCCGCTTAGAGGAGAAGCATCGGCCATGACAGTATTGCAAAACATCAAGGCTTGTGTATTCGACGCCTACGGCACGCTGTTCGATGTGCATTCGGCGGTTGGCAAGCATCGCAGCCGTATCGGCGAAAAAGCTGACCAGCTATCGATGATATGGCGGACTAAACAACTCGAATATACGTGGTTGCGTAGTTTAATGGGTGCACATGTAGACTTCTGGAAAGTGACCCAAGATGGTCTCGACTATGCGGCTGAGACCTGTGGTATCGACGACAGCAAGCTGCTCAGCGATTTGATGCAAGCCTATCTGGCGTTGGATTGCTACCCAGAGGTCAAAGAGACCTTAGCGGCGCTGACGCAGAAAGATGTCAAGACGGCGATTTTGTCTAATGGCTCACCACACATGCTTGCTGCCGCCGTCGAATCGGCGGGGCTGCAAGATCTGCTCGACGGCGTGTTTTCTATTGAAGACGTTGGCATCTACAAGCCGGCTCCGCGGGTTTACCAGCTTGCCTGTAATCGGCTGGGAGTGAGTGCCAGCGAAATCAGCTTTCAGTCTTCAAATGCTTGGGATGCGGCCGCTGCCGCCAACTTCGGGATGAATGTGGTGTGGATCAATCGCTTCGGGCAAAAGCGCGAGCGCTTACCGAAACCGGCGCATGCCGAGTTACCCACATTGGCAGGGTTACCCGAACTGCTTGCGTAATGGGCACGCCACTATTGTTTGTGCCAATACGAAGCATTGGGTTTATTAATGACAAGACTGGCAGATAGTTGCTTGCTACTATAGTTTTATTCCAATATAGCCGTTGCGATTAGGTTAGAAACGGCATTGAATAGCCACGGGGGGAGACTATGGAGCGACGAGATCACGAGTCGGTATTCACACGCTCTTTGCAAGATCCGGAAGGTTTCTGGGGAGAAGCGGCTGAGGCCGTTCATTGGTACAAGAAGTGGGACAAAGTCCTCGACGACAGCAATAAGCCTTTTTATCGTTGGTTTGCTGGTGGTGAAGTAAATACTTGTTATAACGCGCTCGATCTACACGTAGAAAATGGCCGCGCCAATCAGCCGGCACTGGTCTACGACAGCCCCGTCACTGAAACGACCAAGACGTTTACTTATCGGGAACTGCGCGATGAAGTTGCTGCCTTTGCCGGTGCACTCGCGGCGCAAGGTGTAAGCAAAGGTGATCGCGTGATCGTCTATATGCCAATGGTGCCGGGGGCGGTGGTGGCGATGCTGGCGTGCGCGCGCTTGGGTGCGGTGCACTCGGTGGTGTTCGGTGGCTTTGCCGCCAACGAATTAGCAGTGCGTATCGACGATGCCAAGCCAAAGGTAATCGTTTCGGCGTCTTGCGGCATCGAAGTGAATCGGGTGATCCCTTACAAGCCGCTGCTCGACGAGGCGATCGACCTCGCCAAGAATAAGCCCGAAAAGTGCATCATATTGCAGCGTCCCATGGAGCCGGCCGAACTCACGCCGGGCCGTGATCTTGACTGGGATGAGGCCATGCGCGCGGCGACGCCGCACGATTGCGTGCCGGTGCTGGCCACTGATCCACTATATATCCTCTATACCTCGGGTACGACCGGTGAGCCAAAAGGGGTGGTACGCGATAACGGTGGCCACATTGTTGCCCTTAAGTGGACCATGAAGAACATCTATGGGGTAGAGCCGGGTGAGGTGTACTGGGCCGCCTCCGATGTCGGTTGGGTCGTGGGCCACTCCTACATCGTCTATGCGCCGTTGTTTAACGGCAACACGACGGTATTGTATGAAGGTAAGCCGGTGGGCACACCCAATGCCGGTGCTTTCTGGCGCGTGATATCAGAGCACAAAGTAAGTGTGATGTTTACTGCGCCCACCGCCTTCCGCGCTATAAAGAAAGAAGATCCCGACGGCGAGTTCATAAAGAAATATGATCTGTCCACGTTTCGATTATTATTTCTTGCCGGCGAGCGCTCCGACCCAGACACCCTTCAGTGGGCCGAACACCACCTAGGTGTACCGGTTATCGATCATTGGTGGCAAACGGAAACCGGCTGGTCGATCTGCGCCAATTGTCTCGGCATCGAGCAGCTACCGGTCAAGCACGGCTCACCGACTAGGCCGGTTCCTGGCATGGATGTACGCGTGGTCGATGCCGATAATCGTGAAGTGAAAACCGGCGATATCGGCGCCCTGGTAATCAAGCTACCGTTGCCGCCGGGCACGTTTCCGACACTATGGAACGCCGATGATCGCTTCATTGAATCCTATCTCGCGGAGTTCCCTGGGTATTACAAGACCGCCGACGCGGGTTATATCGATGAGGATGGTTACGTGTACGTCATGTCGCGTACCGACGACATTATTAATGTCGCCGGCCACCGGTTGTCGACAGGCGGCATGGAAGAGGTGCTGGCGGCGCATCCGGACGTCGCCGAATGTGCGGTCATTGGCGTGGGCGATGAGCTCAAGGGTCAGTTACCGCTTGGATTCTTGGTACTTAAGGCGGGCGTAGATCGCGACCACGCCAATATTGCCCAAGAGACGGTGAACATGGTGCGCCAGAAGATTGGTCCGGTCGCTGCCTTCAAGACCGCCACCGTGGTTAAGCGACTGCCGAAAACGCGTTCCGGCAAGATTCTGCGTGGCACTATGCAGAAGATTGCTGACGGGCAGGAATACAAAATGCCCGCTACCATCGACGATCCAGCAATCCTCGATGAGATCGCGGTTGCATTAAAGGGCGTTGGTTACGCCAAGGGCACCTAGGCTGGGCGTGGCTTAAGCGCACACCCGACGAGGTTGGGATTGAAAAGCATGAACCACACATCGAGTGCCGGCGCACGCTTGCGCGCGGCCATCGAGGTCGAGCAACCACTACAAGTGGTGGGCACGATCAATGCCTATTGTGCACTGTTGGCCGAGCGTGCGGGTTTTCGTGCCCTTTATCTCTCGGGTGCCGGTGTCGCCAACGCATCATTTGGATTACCCGATTTGGCAATAACCACCTTGAACGATGTAGCGGCTGATGTTCGCCGCATTACCGCTGCCAGCAAGCTACCGCTTCTGGTAGACGCGGATACGGGTTGGGGGGCGGCGTTCATGATTGGCCGTACGGTGCGCGAACTCACCAGTGCCGGTGCCGCGGGCTGCCATATAGAAGATCAAGTACAGGCCAAACGTTGTGGCCACCGCCCGGGCAAGGCGTTGGTGTCCGCCGAGGAAATGGTCGATCGCATCAAAGCCGCTGTCGATGGCCGTAGCGATGATGAATTCGTGATTATGGCGCGCACCGATGCACTGGCGTCGGAAGGGATTGATGCGGCCTTAGAGCGGGTAGGGTGTTATGTCGAGGCGGGCGCAGACATGATTTTTCCAGAGGCATTAACCACCCTCGATGAATACAAGCGTTTCGCGCAAGCCGCGGCGGTGCCCATCCTTGCCAACATCACCGAGTTCGGCCAGACACCGTTGCTGACAGTGGAGCAGTTGCGGAAGGCGGGGGTACGGCTTGCGCTGTATCCGCTGTCGGCGTTTCGTGCCATGAGCGCAGCGGCATTCGATGTCTACCAGACGCTACGTCGCGATGGCACCCAACAGGCATCACTGGAAAAGATGCAGACAAGAGATGAGCTTTACGAAGTTCTCGGCTATCACGAATACGAGCAAAAACTCGATGAACTTTTTGTTAAGGCGGAGGATCAGTCATGACGGCAAAAAAGACAGGCGCCGGTCTGCGTGGGCAAACCGTCGGCCAAACCACAATCGCGACCGTAGGTCAGGAGGGCCACGGCCTGACCTATCGCGGTTACGAGATTCAGCAGCTGGCCGAAAATGCCCAGTTTGAGGAAGTGGCTTATCTGTTGATGTACGGCAAGCTGCCGACCGCGTCACAGCTCAAGGCCTACAAGGTCAGGTTAAAAAACCTGCGCCACCTTCCTGCTGCCCTCAAGGAAGTGCTCGAGCGCATACCGGCCGGCGCGCATCCCATGGACGTCATGCGTACGGGTTGTTCGATGTTGGGCACACTAGAGCCGGAGACCGATTTCGCGCAACAACAAGATATCGCGGACCGATTGCTAGCCGCGTTTCCTTCCATCCTGTGTTACTGGCATCGCTTCGTCACTGATGGTACGCGTATTGAGGTAGAGACCGATGACGAATCCATCGCTGGGCACCTACTGCGGATGCTCCAAGGTAGAGAACCAAGCGAGTTACACGAACGTTGTATGGACGCCTCATTGATTCTGTACGCCGAGCACGAGTTTAACGCATCGACCTTCGCATGTCGGGTGTGTGCGGCAACCCTATCTGATTTCTATTCCGCCGTAACGGCGGGAATCGGTACGCTACGCGGGCCCTTGCATGGTGGTGCCAACGAGGCGGCGATGGCATTGATTGAACGATTTGAGACTCCCAAGCAGGCCCGTGAAGGTGTGCTCGGTTTACTTGCTCGTAAGGAAAAGATCATGGGGTTTGGTCATGCGGTGTATCGCGAATCCGATCCACGCAGTGCGGTAATCAAGGCTTGGTCGAAGAAGTTATCCGATGCCGTAGGTGACACCCGTTTGTACGATGTATCGGAGACGATCGAAAACCTCATGTGGGACGAGAAACGATTGTTCCCTAATCTCGATTTCTATAGTGCGTCCGCCTATCACTTACTAGGTGTAGCAACCCCCTTGTTCACGCCCATCTTCGTGGTGTCGCGAATTACCGGTTGGTCTTCGCACATTATGGAGCAACGGGAGAATAATGTATTGATCCGACCGAGCGCCGATTACACAGGCCCGGCGCACGCCGATTGGACGCCAATCGAGGCACGGGGTTAACGGGCATGTCGCAACAGGCAATCCGCAATGCCAGTCGCCCCGATCCCGACCCGGCGCTGATAGACGTTGCCGACTACGTACTCAACTATGATGTGACCCAGAGCCGCGAGGCCATGGAGACGGCGCGCTATTGCTTAATGGATACGCTTGGCTGTGGGTTGCTTGCGCTCAACTATCCCGCTTGTACTAAACTGCTTGGCCCGGTTGTTCCGGGGGCAAGCATGGCTGGCGGTGCACGCGTGCCGGGCACTAATTTTGAACTCGATCCCGTACGGGCTGCCTTCAACATCGGCGCCATGATCCGCTGGCTTGATTTCAACGACACCTGGTTGGCGGCCGAATGGGGTCACCCTTCCGATAACCTCGGTGGCGTGCTGGCAGTGGCTGACTATCTCAGCCGCAAGGCAATCGCCGACGGTGAGAAACCGCTATCGGTGGCCGACGTGCTCACGGCCATGATCAAGGCCCACGAGATACAGGGCGTCATCGCGTTGGAGAACGGGTTCAATCGCGTTGGGCTGGATCACGTACTGTTGGTGCGAATCGCGACCACGGCCGTGGTCACCGCTATGCTCGGCGGTTCTCGTGAGCAAGTCATCAACGCGCTGTCCAATGCCTGGATCGATGGTGGCGCGCTACGCACCTATCGACATGCCCCAAATGCCGGTTCGCGCAAGAGCTGGGCCGCCGGTGATGCCACCAGCCGCGGCGTCTGGCTCGCGCTTACCGCCACCCGCGGTGAGATGGGTTACCCATCGGCCCTGACCACCCCCAACTGGGGCTTTGAGGACGTTCTCTTCAAGGGCGACCGCTTAAGTTTTAGCCAGGGTTATGGCACCTATGTAATGGAAAACGTGCTCTTTAAGATTTCCTTCCCGGCTGAGTTTCACGCCCAGACTGCGGTCGAAGCCGCGGTTACCCTACACCCGCAAGTCAAGGATCGACTCGACGACATCGATCGGATTTCGATTGAGACGCAAGAGTCGGGCGTACGCATTATTGATAAGACGGGATCATTGGATAACCCAGCTGATCGAGATCACTGTATCCAATATATGGTGGCGGTACCGTTAATCAAGGGAAACCTTACAGCCGAAGACTACGAGGACGACGTCGCCGCCGATCCGCGCATCGATGCGTTGCGGGACAAGATGCAGGTGAGGGAAAACGAGCGCTTCTCCGAAGACTACTTGGATCCCAAGAAACGTTCGATTGCCAACGCGGTGCAAGTCTTTTTTAAAGACGGCACCAAGACAGATCGAGTAGAAGTAGACTATCCGGTCGGCCACCGCCGCCGTCGTGACGAGGGCATCCCACTGCTCAACGCCAAGTTCGAACGCAACATCACTACACGCCTGAGTCTTGCGCAGTGCGAACGGATATTCTCAGTTTGCAATGACCAAGCCCAACTCGAGTCGACACCGGTGGACGAATTCATGGGTATGTGGGTTGTCTAGTTGGTTTTCAGTCGCGCCGATACCCAGATGGATAGCATGCCAACGAGTAGCACGACGAGCGGTGGCAAAAATACGATGCCTACGTAAGACACTAGTCCTGCTGCCGCACCATTCCTTTCACGTGTTGCCTTGTCGATTCGCACACGCGCGCTCGCACAATCTCGTAATATCCGGTGAACATCGTGGTCGAGATGGGGATGCCTGCCGGTTGCTCTCTCGGCAAGAAAATAGATCTCGAGCGCATCGAAGGCTCTGATCTGCTCAAGCACATCGTCCGATTCGTTCTTCTGATAGACAGTGAAGTAAAGATCTATCAGCTTCTGATCGCGGTCTTCCAGTGCTGCAAGTTCGTTCATTGCTTCACAAGCCGCGATCTGGTGGTCTGCTTTCAGGTTGTTAGACTTCAATAAGATCTGCGCCGCTTGATTAGCATCATCGTATACCCATACTGCTGTGATCGCTGTCCACGCCAGGTAAAATGCTAGCCACAATCGCCACAATTTTGGATGCTTTGCTGACATGAGGACAACGATTCTCTCAGGTTTAATCTTATTGTGTGCGGTGAGTTGTTCATCCAACCGCGGTAGCAGGGATATACTCGACCATGGCCTCACTGAATGCGCGCAACCACGGCCCGAAGTTTGCACCCGCGAGTATGTGCCGGTGTGCGGAAGACGGGCAGGTCGCGAGTGGAAGACGTACTCGAACGCCTGTACGGCGTGTAGTGATTATGGCGTTGTCGGCTACAAGCCTAACGCCTGTGGCTGATGGTCATTGTTTAGCCTGCCCAGGACGTTATATTATAACAGTATAGTGATCGATGGCCGGAGCGCTTATGCTAAAAAAAAGTGTGCTTATGCCCTTTAAGACAGGTTCGCATAACCACGATCAATGTATTGATCTGGCGTTGGCCGAAGCCGAGTCGGCATGCAGAAGACAAGGCTTACGATTCACAAGATTGCGGCGTCGCGTGCTCGAGTTGGTATGGAGTCGACACATACCGATGAAGGCCTACGATATTCTCGACGAATTGCGTCGCGATGGACGCGGCGCGGCGCCGCCCACCGTGTATCGGGCGCTAGACTTCTTGCTGGACGCCGGGCTTGTGCATCGCATCGAGTCGCTGAATGCCTATGTCGGTTGTGGCGGCCCCGGCAAGCCTCATATCGGCCAATTCCTTATTTGCCGCCAATGTAATGCCGTCGCCGAAATCGACGCGCCAGCAATCGCTCAAGCGCTGACTCAGGATGCCAAAGGGCTGGGATTTCGGGCCGATACCCAGACCGTCGAAATCAAGGGACTTTGTTCCGAGTGCAGCGTTTCGGCATAACCTTTGCAGCGTTGAGAGCCATGAATCGTATCCTCTATAGCCTCGTGGTGTCTGTGGTAGCGGTGGGCCATGTATGGGCCGGCACGTTGGAGTTGGAAGGCCAGTTGATGCAAGGCGGTCTGATGCAGGGCCGCACCGATCCCGATGCCGAGGTTACTTTTGACGGCCAACCGGTTCGTATATCCGAAGCCGGCGTGTTCCTAATCGGCTTTGGTCGGGACGCACCGCCACAGGCCAAGCTTGTCGCCACCTTTGCTGACGGCAGTCGAGAATGGCGTGAGCTCAAAGTTGGCCAACGTAAGTACAAGACCCAACGCATCGATGGGTTACCACCGCGTAAGGTTACCCCCAGTGAAGAGGACCTAGTGCGAATTGGCCGTGAGACCGCGTTAATAAAGCAAGCGCGTGCCCAGGACGATACGCGTACGGATTTTCTCAACGGTTTTATCTGGCCGGCCAAAGGTCGCATAACTGGTGTTTACGGAAGCCAGCGCATTCTAAATGGTGAGCCACGCCGTCCGCATTTTGGGCTCGACATCGCGGCACCGGTGGGAACACCGGTGGTCGCGCCCGCGAGCGGTATTGTCACGTTAACTCATCCGGACATGTTTTATTCCGGCGGGACTTTGATCTTGGACCACGGCCACGGTCTGTCGTCGACGTTTATTCATTTGCACCAAATCCTCGTAAAACAGGGTGACTACGTGCAACAGGGGGATGTGATCGCAGAGATCGGTGTCACCGGCCGAGCACGTGGCGCGCATCTTGATTGGCGAATAAATTTATTCACGCGTCGCCTCGACCCGCAGCTCATTCTCGAGGCCATGCCGTCAGCCGCCGCGCAAGCTGCAAACTAAGTACTCAAACTTAGCCGTAAGATAGACAGTTGGTGATCGCCGATACGTTGGCATTCATCATGTCGAAATAGGCGTCCGGTCCTGGCTTGAAGACTGAGCCAATCGGATCCAAAACGCCACGCCTGGCATCACTACCCTCGATTACTGTCTTCACGAGCGCGGACTGGAATTGTGGTTCGCTAAAGACACAGCGTACCTTGAGTTCTTTGATCTTCGTGCGTAATTCTCTTAGGTGTCGGGCGCTCGGTTTTCGCTCTGGGCTGACGGTGATCGATCCGACCGCGTTTAGACCATAGTACTTCTCCAAATACTGATAGGCATCATGAAATACTGCGTACGGTTTGTCGCGAACCGAGCGCAAGCGTTTGGCCACTTCAGAATCAAGCGTCTCGATGCGGCGCTTGAGTCGCCGGCCATTGGACAGGTACGTGGCAGTGTTTGTAGGATCGACCGCGCTCAGTTCGGCCGTGATCAGATCGACGATCGCCCTCGCGTTTCCAGGGTCTAGCCACACGTGTGCATTGAACTCGCCGTGTCCATGTTCGTTTTCGCGTTCGCCATGTTCTTGCTGTTGCTCGCCTTGGTTGTGATCGCTGTCGTCCCAGGCACCACTCTTTCGATTGCGAAGCAGCCTGATTCCTTTCGCTCGTATCAGTGTGACGATGTGTGCCTTGCGACCCAGCGTAGCCAGGGGTTTTTCCAGAAACGTCTCGAACCACCCACCGACCCAGAAAACGACATTGGCCGTTTCAAGTTTGGCGGCATCCGATGGTCGTAGTTGATAATTGTGTGGCGACGCAACGCCGCGGACGAGCAAGCCAGGTTCGCCAACGCCTTGCATCACACCGGCTACCAGCGAATGGATGGGCATGATGGTGGCCACGACCTTGGGCGCGGCACTGGCGCTGGTACACGCGAACAGGACCGACACGCCAAGCGCCGCTGTCAATAGATCGCGATTTATCATCGACTTAGTGGTTCTAGGTCTAGGGTTGACATATCTATAGAACGTGACCTTATAACGTTATAATATAACATAATGTGATTGGGCCAATGCGTGCGGCGAAAACAAGAATGGCGACCGAAGACAACTTGATCGAAGCACATGGTTTGTCGCTACGACTCGGCGGTCGTCTCATTCTCGACAATGTCGATCTGCGGGTCTCGCGCGGTGAGATTGTGACGTTGGTGGGGCTGAACGGATCCGGCAAATCGACGCTGGTACGAACAATCCTGGGTCTGATCAGGCCAGATTCGGGAAGTGTCGTCCGTGCACCGGGTTTGCGCATCGGTTTTTCGCCGCAGCATATCGACAGAGATCCAACCCTGCCCATCACAGTGGCGCGGTTCTTGACCTTGGGCAGGCGCGCACCTCGTTCGCGTTTGCGCTCCCTGCTCGACGAGATCGGGGCAAGCCCCATACTCGACAGCCCGCTCGCCGAGCTCTCGGGGGGCGAACTACATCGTGTCGTGCTGGCGCGTGCGCTACTACGCGAGCCCGATCTCTTGGTGCTTGATGAGCCGCTGGCCGGTGTCGATGTGTCGAGCCAATCAGAGCTCTATCGTCTAATTGCCGACGTGCGTGATCGT
>Ga0224508_10000460_pt1 | contig 40566 bp, 37 predicted proteins | sample SF_Jan12_sed_USG_4_FD_170157 | JGI IMG/M metagenome (GOLD analysis project Ga0224508, IMG submission 170157) | Sediment microbial communities from San Francisco Bay, California, United States - SF_Jan12_sed_USGS_21 | ecosystem: Environmental > Aquatic > Marine > Sediment | place: USA... | reverse complement strand
TCAGGGTCTTGACGAATTTGGTTGACGGCCTCAATCATTTAGTTGCATCATTCAACTATCGGAGGCTTTGATGGAAAAAGATCAGATACATGACGTCGTGAAGTCGGGCTACGCAGAGGTGGCTCGACAAGGAGGCGGCTGCTGCGGCGGCGCCGCGACGAGCGCTCACGGGCAAACCGCAGCACTCATCGGCTACGCGGAAGAGGAGATCACGGGCGCAGCGGCCGAAGCCAATCTCGGCCTTGGCTGCGGCAACCCGACGGCGCTCGCGAGCCTGAAGCCGGGCGAAACGGTCGTGGACCTGGGCTCAGGCGCCGGCTTCGACGCCCTGCTTTCCGCCGAGAAGCTCGGGCCAGAGGGCCGGTTCATCGGCGTCGACATGACCCCTGAGATGCTCGAGCGGGCCCGCACCAACGCGGTCAAAGCCGGTTTCGCGCGAACGGTCGAGTTTCGCGAGGGTCTCATCGAAAACCTCCCGGTCGCCTCTGACAGCGTCGACGTCGTGATCTCCAACTGCGTCATCAACCTCAGCCCCGACAAGGGTCAGGTGTTCCGAGAAGCGCATCGCGTGCTAAAGCCAGGCGGGCGCCTCGCCGTGAGTGACATCGTGCTGAGCAAGCCCTTGCCACCCGACATCGCGAAGGTCGCGGAGAGCTGGATCGCCTGCGTCGGGGGCGCGTTGGTCGAAGACGAGTACTTTGGACACATGCGTGCGGCAGGCTTCGAGAACATCGAGCACACGCGAAAGCCGGCCGCCCCTATGCTGACGTCGAGCTTGCAGGACCCGATGTGGAAGGCCGCCGTCGAGCTCGTCGGCGAAGAACGAATTTTGGAGCTTGCAGATACCGTGTTTAGCTACTCGGTGACCGCCGAAAAGCGATGAGCTCCGTCGTCGAAGACGTCATCGCGTTCTGCCGGATGTTCTCCTCGTTCGAGCGCGAGGAGATCTGCTGCGGAACGGTGAGCCCGGCGCAGTGCGTGCTCCTTCAGACACTGATGGACGGCGAATGGGACGTGAGCGGACTAGCCGCCCAAGCGAGAGTCACCAAAGGCGCGATGACCAGGCTGGTCGACGGCCTCGAAGCCCGAGGCTGGGTCACCCGCAAGAGAGCGGAAGACGACGGCCGCCGCGTGCTGGTCTCACTGACGGGCAAGGGAAAAAAGGAAGCCAAGCGCCTCTACCGCCTCACGGAAAGCAGCATCGCCACGATCCTCGGGCGAATCCCCCCGGCCGAGCGAGACCAAGCCGTGCGTAGCATCCACCTCCTACGCGAAGCAGCCGAACAAACCCGAACGCAACTGGACTGCTGCTGAACAAGGACGCCGGCTCCTGCACTGGCACGGGCACTGGCACGGCCCAGAGGCAGGCGGCAGCGCGAGCCGAAGGCGAAGCCCGGCGCGACGCGCCGCCAAGCCCAAGCGAAGCGAAGGGCGCGGAGGGAGAATTACGGGTGGGGGTGGGCGGGCGGTATAACTAAGTCTGACGCTGCCGCTGAATCCGCCTAGCTCTCGATGACGGTCAGCTTCCCCGCCTCGTGCTGGCTTCTCAGTACTTTCTTATCGAACTTGCCTACGCTGGTTTTGGGGATTTCCTCGATGAAGGCCCATCGCTCGGGGAGCCACCACTTGGCGACTTTGTCGCCGAGGTAGGCGCGAAGCTCTTCGGGGGTGATGGTGCTGCCCTCTTTGCGGACGACGCAGGCTAGCGGACGCTCATCCCATTTTTCATCCGGGATGCCAACGACGGCCGCCTCGGCGACTTCAGGGTGCGCGATGATGGCGTTCTCGAGCTCGACCGAGGAGATCCACTCACCGCCCGACTTGATGACGTCCTTGGCGCGGTCGGTAATCTGTGCGTAACCGCGTTCATCGACGAAGCCAACGTCGCCGGTTCGCAACCAGCCGTCGTGAAACTTTTCCACGTCGTCGACGCCGTAGTAGCTGCCGGTCACCCAGGGGCCGCGAACTTCAATCTCGCCCACCGACTCGCCGTCCCACGGCAGCGTGCGGCCCACATCGTCGACGATGCGCAGCTCGATCCCCGCAACGGGACGCCCCGTTCGGCTTCGATATCGCCAAGCGTCTTCGCCTTCGATATCGCGCGGGACCGACGCGATCGTCCCGACCGGACTGGTTTCGGTCATGCCCCAGAGCTGCAGAAGCGTGACCCCATAGCGCTCGTCGAATGCGCGCATCAAAGACTCGGGAACGGCAGAGCCACCGCAGATGACCAAGCGGAACGAAGACAAATCGATGTCCTTGCGTTCTCCATAGTGGAGAACGCCCGTCCAAATGCTCGGCACGGCACCGGCAAGTGTCGGGCGATGACGCTCGATCATGCCCACGAGAGGCTCTGGTTGCAGATACTGCGCCGGCTGGAGGAAATCGGTGCCAACCCACCAGCCCGCGTATGGCAGCCCCCAGCAGTTGGCATGAAACATCGGCACGATGGTGAGGATCATGTCGCTTTCGTTCAGCCCGGCGACCGCACCGGAGGTGAGCGCGTAGGAGTGAAGCACCGTCGAGCGGTGGCTGTAGACCACGCCTTTCGGATCTCCGGTGGTGCCGCTCGTGTACGCCATCGACGCCGGCGCGCGTTCGTCGAGAACCGGCCAATCGATACCCGGCGATTGGGACGACAAGAGGTCCTCGTATCGGTGAAGCTTGGCCCGCGGCGCATCGCGCAAGGGCGCATCGTCGCCGCTGCCGACCACGATGATGTGTTCGACCGTCTTCAGCTCTTTGGCAACTCGCCCGAGCAAGGGCACCAGCGAGTCATCGACGATGATCGCTTTGTCCGCCGCGTGGTTGACCACGAAGGCCAGCTGCTCGGGAAACAGTCGTATGTTGAGCGTGTGCATGACCGCGCCCATCGAAGAGATCGCGAAGTACGCCTCGAGATGCTCTTGGCTGTTCCAGCAGAAGGTCCCGACGCGTTCCTCCCGCTGGACGCCGAGCTCCATGAGCGCTTTGGCGAGTCGCTCCGTGCGATTGGCGACTTCGGCATAGCTGGCCACCCGGTCCCCACCCTCACCAACGGTGACCACACGGCTGCCTTGGTAAAAACGCCGACCATGCTCGAACAAATCCGAGATCAGGAGCGGCCGGTCCATCATCGTCGAGAAGCTCACCTAGATCTCCTTCAGCTCATCAACAGCGCTCAGTCGGCCTGGAAGCCCGCCGTCTTGTGTGAACCGTCGCAAAACGGCTTGTTCTGCGAATGCCCGCAGCGGCAGAGGGCTGCTTTCTTTCCGGTCCAAGCTTTGCGCCCGCTTGCCGCAACGATGGTGAAGTTGCCGCTGAGCAAGAGCGGCCCGTTGGGTGCGCGGCCGACCTTGAGGGTCCCGCCGGGCGCTTCGAACCCTTCCCCGCTGTCTCCGACCGCTCCATAGTCTTTGAAGCCCGCCTCCTCGTGGCTGTTGTCGCAGAACGGTTTGTTCTTCGATTGCCCGCAACGGCAAAGCGCTGCGCGGAAGCGGACTCCGGGCATGTCTTCGGCGGCACCGTCCACGTCCAAGTCTCCACGAACGTAAAGCGGACCGTTGTACATCACGTAGACGACGTTCTCCGCATCTGCGACCTCGCGGCTGCTTCCGTCTTTACGCTCGTACGTCAATGCGCCCGACGGACAGCGACCGACCACTTCCGCAACCTCATCCGGGTCCACCAGATCGGGCTGACACCAGGGTTGCCGGCCGCCGATGAAGAGCTCGTTGTTGGCCCGGCCGCACTCACCGATGTGAATGCACAGGCGCCCGTCCCAATGGACATCGGACTTGGCACCGGGGTACGTCACAACCTTTTTATCGCTCATGGGGCTTCTCCTGACAGTACGGCCTTGTTGGGCACCACTCTGAAGTCGGTTTTTTACTACAGCGAGCGGGAAACCACTACCGCGAACTGCCGCTAGATCGCGCGACACCTGAGGGCGTGGTACGCAAGCTGTCCAGATGGGGCATCACCACCACCACCATCCCGCCACCGACGCCGATGTCCAGGGCAACCGTCGACGATTGTCCATCGCGCTTGCGCTGACGGCCACGTACATGGTTGCCGAATTCGTGGGGGGCCTCGCAGCCAACTCCTTGGCCCTGCTCGCCGACGCGGGGCACATGTTTTCAGACGCAGCCGCGCTCGGCCTCTCTGTGATGGCAGTGACGCTGGCTCAACGCCCGGCGACCACGCAGCGTACCTACGGTTTTCACCGAGCGGAGATTCTCGCCGCACTCGCGAACGGCGCTGCGCTCGTTGCCCTATCCGCGTTGATCGCGCGTGAGGCCTGGGAGCGCCTCGCCCAGCCTCCCGAGGTACAAGGCGGTTTAATGCTGGCGGTCGCAGCGGGTGGCCTAGCGATCAACTTGGCGAATCTGATGATCCTCAGCGGGGGCCGTCAGAGCAATCTCAACGTCCGTGGCGCATGGCTGCACGTCATGGCCGACACCTTGGGAAGCGTCGGCGCCATGTCCGCGGGCGTCGTGATCTACTTCTTTGGGTGGCGATGGGCCGACCCCGTCGCATCCTTCGTCATTGCGTCGCTCGTCTTGTATTCCGCCTGGGGACTCGTGCGGGAAACCCTCGGCGTCCTCATGGAAGGCGTGCCAAAGGGCATCTCCATCCAAGACGTGACGTCGGCGCTGAGAGAGCTTCCGGGCGTGTTGGATACCCACGATCTGCACGTTTGGTCGTTGACGAGCGGGCGAAACATCGCGACCGCCCACTTGATCATCGCAGAAGACGCGGACCACCAGGGCATCATCGATGCGGCGAATCGAACTCTGGCGGTCCGCTTTGCCATCGAGCACGCGACCATCCAGGTCGAGCACGACGCGCTGGCGAGCCAGTGCAATCCGTGCGGCCCCGCCGCCTCTGCGGGCTAGACGAAGCTCAGCCGTCCAAAGGGCCACGGCTGGCGCAGCGCGCGCAAATGCAGATCTTTCCCTGCGCTTCGGCGGGAATCGACGCTAGCGCGCTCGGGCTCATCGTCGCCGCCATGCACCAGCACGAATCCGGATCGCGACCCGCGGCGACGGCGCAATCGTTGCTCTGTCCGCAGAGAGGACACCTGCTCGCATCATCGTAGCTGGGACGCTCGATCATTCCATTTCCGTGATGGCTTCCATTTCGGTGAACCGCTGCTGGTAGAGCTCGTCGATGTAGGAGTGCATCTCGTTGAGCCTCACGATCTGCTTTTCTGGGGTGGCCTCTTTCTCGTTCGCGTCACAGAGCTTGGACAGTTGCTCGACCGCCTCGAGCGAGCTGCTGGCGCGCGTTGCGGAAATCGCCACCAGCGCAGTCATCGCCAGGGCCGGCAAGGCAATCATCAAGAGGCGCGACCACACCCCCGGGGGCGTTCGCCGAACCATCCAGGGCGTCATCAGCACCAAGAGAATCGCCGCCAAGCTGGCCAAAATCCAGGGGCCGTGGCGGTGCCAAACGTGCCGCCATGCGCCAGCGGTTCGCTCCATGCGCGCTTCGTTGCACGGATCGGACTCCTTGAGGAAGCGAAGCTCGTCCTCGACGGCATCGGCGAGCTCTTCGGCTAGGCGTTCGTTGAGGCTGACGCGCGAAAGGTCGACGGCGCGAGCTTCCGAACGCTTCTCCGGAGGTACCATCGAGAAGCGGTTCACATAGACGGTGCGGCCGGAGCCGGCGGTGTACGAGTAGAACACCGGCGTGGACTGGGCCTGAGCAATGCCCGCAAGCACTAGGACCGAGGCTACGACGAGAATGCGCATCAGCTCTTCTTGGTGACGATGGAAAGAATCAGCATGCCGAGGACGGCGCTCACGAACGAACCGAGTATGATGCCGATTTTGGCCGACACCAAGAGCTCTCCGGAAAGGCCCAGCGCCGCGATGAATAGCGCCATGGTGAAACCGATGCCCCCGAGGAATGCGGCGCCGAAAAGTACTGGCCAGGTCACGCTCGCGGGCCTCGTCGCCCAACCGAGCTTCACCGTCAACCAGGAAGCGCCGAAGATTCCGATGGGCTTACCGAGGAGCAGCCCTGCAGCGACGGCGAGGGAAACCGGCTCGCCGATGCGATCGAGCTCGACCGCGACACCGGCATTGGCAAGCGCGAAGAGCGGCATGATGGCGAACGCCACCCATGGATGAAGCGCAATTTCCAGGCGAAACAGGGGTGACACAGCCTCTCGGGAGGCGAACGAAAGGTCCGCGACGAGGTCTCTGGCCTGCTCGATGCTGGTCTCTGGCTTGCGGAGCGTGTCGTTTACGTGCCGCAGGAAGCCGAGGAACCGCTCCCCACCGAGCCAAGGATGGACGGGCGTCAACAAGCCGACGACCACACCAGCTATGGTTGGGTGCACCCCTGATTCGAGCGTGCAGAGCCAGACCCAGAGGCCAGCGATGACGTAAATGCCGATCGAGCGAACGCCGAGTCGGCTCAGCAGGACAATCAGTGCGATTCCAACGGCGGCGCCGGCCAGCCAGGCGCCACTGATGGAATCGGTGTAGAAGACGGCAATCACCAATACCGCCAGGAGGTCGTCGACGATCGCCAAGGAAAGCATCAGGATGCTCAGCCCGCGGGGGATGCGGTTCCCGAGGAGCGACAGGCAACCCACCACGAATGCAATGTCCGTTGCCATCGGCACTGCCCAGCCCCGCTCCCCGGCCTCGCCGTATTGAAGCACGAGATAGATCAACACAGGCGCGACGACGCCGCCAAGTGCCGCTGCGACAGGCAGCGCCACCTTCCGGCGATCGCTGAGCTCGCCGATGACCATCTCGCGCTTGATCTCCAGGCCAATGACGAAGAAAAAGATCGCCATCAGCCCGTCGTTGATCCAATGCGCAAGCGAGTGTGAGAGCGCAAGGTTGCCCACGGCGAAGCGAAGCTCGTGGTGCCAAAAGGCGTCGTAGGTTTCAGCGTAGGGCGAGTTCGCGGCAAGCAGCGCGATGGCTGTGCAAATCAAGAGGACAACCCCGCTCGCCGACTCGATGTGTGTAAACGCTTGTAGCGGCCGCTGAAGGCGCTGAATCGGACGATTCGGCAGGTGGGTGATCCTCGAAAACGAGAGCTCTTCGTTGCCCATCGGCATCGCCTTATCGCGGAACGTGCTAGAAGGCCAGAGCCTATGTGGTTCAGCGAAACCCACGTTGCATGGTTGTTCCTTGCGGTGAGCCTCCTTGGAGCGGTGTTCACACTGAACGCCTTCGTGCCAGTGCGGCGAATTCCCGCTCTCTTCGTGCCCAGCTTCTTCGGTTCTTGGCTCACGGCTGAGCTGGCCCTCCACCACATCGTTTGGCAAGCCATCGCAGCTGTCTTGTTTCTCGAGCTCGGCGCCCTTTCGCACTGGCCTGGGCTACTCGGCATGGGGATCACGATCGCCTCCTGGCTTGGCCTTCTCATTCTGTTTCGCGACGGTCACAATACTCGCCACACGTTCGACGATGCGCTTGCAGACTTCGCCGAGCCCGAGAATGCGGCGCGCCTCCCGCTTGCGCAGCTCGTGGTGCCGTTTCTGTTCCGCCGCGCCGGCGTCAAAGTGATTCGCAACGTCACGTACCGGGAAGTCGCGGGCAAGACACTACGGTTGGACGTCGCGATGCCGGACGAACCGGGCGTCAACCGTCCGGCGATCATGCAGATTCACGGCGGCGCCTGGATCATCGGAGACAAGCGCGAGCAGGGCTGGCCCCTCATCGGACACCTCGCCGCGAACGGCTGGGTCTGCTTCAACGTCAACTATCGATTGAGCCCGGCCGCGACCTGGCCAGATCATCTGGTCGACCTCAAGTACGCTCTGAAATGGATTCGAGAGCACGCCGATGAGTACGGCGTCGACCCGAGCTTCATCGCAGTCACCGGTGGCTCGGCGGGCGGCCACCTCACCGCGATGATGGCCCTGACCGCAAACGACCCCGAGTATCAGCCCGGCTTCGGAGCTGCGGATACGAGCTTGCAGGCCGCGGTGCCGGTATACGGAGTGTACGACTTCGCCAACCGGCTGAACACGATGCTGCCGCGCTTTCGTTCTCAGATGCTCGAACCGATGATCATGAAAGCGTTCTTCGAAAGGGAGCCCGAGAAATTCCATCGCGCTTCCCCGCTCGATCGGGTCCACCCGGGCGCGCCACCCTTTCTCGTCGTGCACGGCGATCGCGACACCTTGGCTCCGGTCGAAGACGCGCGTCTCTTCGTCGAAACACTCCGAAACACTTCACGGGCTCCGGTCACGTACACGGAGCTCCGAGGCGCGCAGCACGCGTTTGACATCTTCGCGTCGCCCCGTACGGCCCGCATGCTCGACGGCACGCTGCGGTTTCTGACCGCCATGCGCGACCGCGCAAAAAATGCAGACGAGCCCCTATCGGCCGAACAATTTTCGCCTTCGGATCGCGCGCCCGCCGCCGTGTCCGACAACGTCTGACAGGCCCGTCACTTCAAGCAGATGACCGTGAGCGCGTCGACACGCGAAGCCACGAAGAAACCAGGCCGTTGCGTTTGACAAGAGTGTGGTCATCGTACGCACGATTTCCTAGTTGAGTAGGGCACGCGTCGGCACGCTGCTTGCACACTCGTCGGGCTCAGACGAGGCCGCAACATGAAAACCATTGTCATCTTGGGTGCTGGGACTGCCGGCACCGCGATCGCCAACAAGCTACGACGACGTCTCCCGAAGGACTGGGACGTGGCGATCGTGGACCCCTCCGGCACGCATCTCTATCAGCCCGGGTTGCTGTTCTTGCCTTTCGGAAATGAAACCGAAGAGCGAATCCTCCGGGAACGCGGATCCACGCTCGGCAAGGGAATCACGTGGCACCAAAAGACGGTCAAAGCGATCGACACCAACCGCCGCCTCGTCGAGCTCGAAAAAGGAGACGAGCTCTCGTACGACTTTTTGATCATCGCTTCGGGCACGGAGGTCCGACCCGAGATGATCGACGGTATGCTGGGCGAGGGCTGGCGGAAGAACGTCTTCGACTTCTACACGCTCGACGGCGCCAAGGCCCTCCGAGAAGGGCTCGCCAACTTCGAAGGCGGCCGCCTGGTCATCAACATCGTCGAGATGCCCATCAAGTGTCCGGTCGCGCCGCTCGAGTTTGCGTTCTTGACCGATGACTATCTCACGAAGCGTGGCATTCGCGACAAGACCGAGCTGGTCTACGCAACACCGCTCGACGGCGCCTTCACGAAACCACTCGCCTCCAAAACCCTCGGCTACCTCCTGGAAGACAAAGGCATTCAGGTCGAAACCGAGTTCATGACCGGCGAAGTCGACTCCGAGAAGAACGTGATTCGCTCCTACGATGAACGCGAGGTCCCCTACGACCTGCTCGTCACTATCCCGCCGCACATGGGGGCCGGCTTCCTCGAGGACAGCGACCTGGGCGACGAGCTCGCCTTCGTGCCGACCGACCCCCACACATTGGCCGCCAAGAACGTCGAGCGTGTCTTCTGCATTGGAGATGCCACCGACCTGCCGAGCTCGAAGGCAGGTTCGGTCGCGCACTTCCAGGCCGACCTGATGGCCGAAAACATCCTCGGAGCCATCGACGGCAAGGAGCTCGAGCCAAGCTTCGACGGGCATTCCAACTGCTTCGTCGAAACAGGCCACGGAAAGGCCATGCTGATCGACTTCAACTACGAGACGGAACCGCTTCCCGGGCAGTTCCCCATCCCGGGCATCGGCCCGCTGCCCCTGCTCAAAGAGTGCCGGCGCAACCACTGGGCAAAGCTGATGTTCCGACACGTCTACTGGCATGCGCTCTTGCCCGCGCGGCCGATTCCCATTTCCCCAACGATGTCGTTGGCAGGTAAACAACTCTCCGCCGCAGCGGAACTAGGAGGCGCATGATGTCACTCGAGGCTTTGCAAACCGATGCAGAGGGCTATCTCGCGAATCGCGACGACTGGTCTGAAGAGCTCGCGCAGGAGCTTGCATCGCAAATGGGAATACAGCTCGGAGACGAGCACTGGAAGGTGCTCAAGACGGCGCGCACGATCGAAGGCGAGTCCGGCTCGAGCCCCGGGCTCAGAAAGATCAGCAAGCGATCGGAAACGCCGATCAAGTCGATCTACAAACTCTTCCCCGATGGTCCAGCGAAGCTCATCGCCAAGATCGCCGGCATCCCCAAACCCAAGTCGTGCCTGTAGCCACGCGTTCTAGGAGAAAGTCATGACCGACACAGGAACCGAGAAGAAACGAAGCTTGAGCGTAATTTGCTCCAAAGGAAGCTTCGACATGGCCTACCCGGGGCTGATTTTGGCCAACGCGGCGCGGATGGCGGGTGTCGACGCCCGTCTGTTCTTCACGTTCTGGGGACTCGACATCGTCAACAAGAAGAAGATCGACCACCTTCACCTGAACCTCGTGGGCAACCCGTCTGCGCCCATTCCAGCCATGATTGCAGGCTTGCCGGGGGTCGAAGCCTTGGCCACGGCGCAAATGCGGAAGGAAATGGAGCGGCTCGACATCCCGCCGATTCGCGAGTTCATCGAAATGCTCGATGACGCCGGCGCCGATCTCTACGGCTGCCAGATGGCACTCGACATGTTCAAGCTCACGAAGGACGACTTGGTGCCGCAGGTCAAAGACGTGCTGACCGCGATGGACTTCATGGACATGAGCGAAGGCGCTCAGATCATCTTCGTCTAGTCGTAGACGAGCTCAATCGGAATCGTCACCGCCCCGCCCTGATAAGTGAACTTCGCATCCTTGTAGAGGGGCGGGCCAAATCTCTTTGATTTGGCATTCTGTGAAACGCCCCAGGGCTCTTTCGGGCTGCCGATCGCGTTGGTGTCGAGCTTGCCGTTGCCGTTGATGTCGACGAAAACCGATGCGGCGTACTCCCCTAGCCCCGTCCGCTTGAACACGCACGTGACGCTCTCCCCCTCGACATCAACCCAGGTTCGCCGAAGCGCACGACGATGTTTACGAGGGAAGCCTTTGTTCTGCCAGAACAGCGCGCAGGCCATCTGGCCTATCGTGCCCTTTCGAAGGCCCCTGATTTCGAGCGAGAGGATGTTTCTGGCGGCCGGGTCGTTGTCGACTTGCGCCCCCGAAGCGGGAGTCCAGATCAGCGAGCCGATCAGCGCGATGGCGACGAAAGTCGCACATGCCATTTTGGTCCAAACCATCGAATGCTCCCCGGATTCCCATGCGCGCGTCCAGCCCGTCCTCATGCCAGTTCGACGCAGAGATACTGCAAATGTTTAGACGAGGCGGGGAATTTTGCCAAATGCTTGGGCATGATCAGCCTCGCGCGGGTGCGTAGACTTTTTCGCACAGTGCCCCCAAACTCTTGACGCTCTTGCCTGGAAAGGAACCTTCGGTGCTCAGCACATGGCGTTCTTCGGTTCTGGCGTTCTCCTTCATGTGGCTTTGCTTCGGCTGCTCCAACGGCGAATCCAAGTCGGTCACGGTCGGTGCGGACTGGCCTACTGCGCCTCCGGAAGAGCAGGGCTTCGACTCGGCGGCACTTGCCGAGGTCATCGGGCAGATCGACGTGCAAGGCCTGCCCATCGATAGCGTGCAGGTAGCTCGAAACGGCGTCCTGATATTGGACGCGTACTTCTATCCGTACCTGGGAGAGCAAAAGCACGACATCGCGTCGGTCACCAAAAGCGTCACATCGACTCTGATCGGCATTGCGGTTGACCGCGGCTCGATGTCGCTCGATCAGGGCATGCTCGCCTCGTTCCCGGACCTCGCGCCTTCTCCGACGTTCGACGGCAAGTCCGACATCGACCTGCTGCATCTCCTGACGATGACATCCGGCCTGAGCTGCGGCCGGACCCCGGGAGAGCCCGAGCTCAATGAAATGATCGGAAGCGATCACTACGTGCAGTACGCCCTGGAGCTTCCCATGGCCGTCGCGCCCGGCGCCGAGTGGGCATATTGCAGCCCAGGCTCGCACCTGATGTCTGCGATGATCGCGAACGCCAGCGGAACGAGCACACTCGAGTTTGCCAAGGAGAACCTATTCGGGCCCTTGGGAATCATGGACGTGACTTGGCCCACCGATCCACAGGGTGTGAATCGCGGTTGGGGAGATCTGCAACTCTATCCGCGCGACATGGCACGAATCGGCCAACTCTTTTTGAACGAGGGCTCGTGGAACGGCGTGCAAATTGTTTCAAAGGACTGGGTCGAACTCGCATCGCAGTCCTTCGTGCTCACCGACGATGGTGAAACGGGCTACGGCTTTCAATGGTGGGTGCTCGCCGGAGCGTTCGAGGGCGTGTACGAAGCGCGCGGCCGTAGCGGCCAGGCGATCATCGTCTGGCCAGACAAAGACGTCGTCGCGGTTTTCACCGGACGTGGCCTCGACGTCCGAGGCGACGTGGCTCCGCTCTTGGTGGCGGGACTGAAATCCGACTCCGCGCTCGATGCGAATCCGGAGGCGTTCGCTCGGTTGAGCGAGGCCATCCGGAACGCAACCGAGCCCCCGCAGGCTGAGCCGGTCCCTACCCTTCCGCCCATCGCCACCGAGATCTCGGGCAAGGTGTACCGACTGGACCCGAACCAGTTCGGGGTGCGTTGTATTTCGCTCCGCTTTGACTCTCCCTCGGAGGTCTGGTTCGATCTCACGCTCGGGAGCGACGCATTCGAGCTACCCGTCGGCATGGACGGCGTGCCGAGGTTTTCGGAGACGGGCCCCATCGGCATCGCGATTGGCATCCTCGGACAATGGACGGAGCCCACCGTCTTCTCGATGGAATACGACGAGGTGGGTGGGCCAAACCACCTTCGAATCCGGGGGGATTTCGGAGCGAATGCCGAAAGCGTCGCGCTAGCGTTCAGCGACCCCGGCGGGTACTTCCCATCGCAGCTCGTTCAGGGGGCGTCGGTGCCGAGCTGCAACTGAAGCATCTGAATTCATAGCTGAGTTACGAACATCGAGATTAGAGACCCAGAGTTCGCAGGCGCGCTCAACGAGATCACAGTTTGAGAGCTTGGCGCCGCACGCACCAGTCGCTCAGCGGCAAGCCGCGTAACATTCCTGTCACCTTTTCGAGTCTCGCGCCTTGATCCAGCCAGCCACGGCGCGGACGACATCTGCCGGATCCCGTACCCATCGAACGTGCGCGCCGGGCCGAAGCTCCGACAGCGTTGGGGAGAGCGACGGGCACCGTCACCTTCTCCCGGCTCTTCGGATCGACGCATACACTGGTGACGCTCGCCTTCGCAAGCGTCTCGTCACGCACCGGCTCCAACACGAAGGCCGACCTCGGCCACGGAACTCTGCGTTTCAGCACAAATCGAGCGCATCGGCATCTCTTCGGCCGCCTTCCATTCGCAGAGCTCCCCTACCCGGCCCGACCCGTCGTCCGCGGGGCGAATCCAAACGAAGGTCTGCTCCCCGAGGCGGATCGTGCACTCTGGGTCGGCAAACGCCTGGGACCAAAACCCGCCGTTGTAGAGCGTGATCGGACCCACTTGCTCGCATTTGGGCTCGTGGGTGTGCCCAAAAACCACGCGGCGCGCGCCGGTGATCTTGAAGATCAGCTCCGCGAGAGTCGGCGTGAGAAGCGGTGTTTCGAAGACCGTCGCCCGAACGGAGGAGGCATAGGCCGCGTAAGGGAGCATGAGGATCAGCGCCGGCACGAACACCCAAAGCGGGCTGATCGGCAAAGCGATGTTGATGTGGAGGACCACCTGCCAGGCGAGGAAGAGCGCGATCAAGAGGAAGAACGCGCGGTCGAGCCACAGCTCGCGCGCAATTCGAAACGGATTGTTCGTCGCGGATGGGACGTGAAGCACGTTGAGCTTGCGAACCATCGATGGCGTGGCTTGGGCGCGCGCGGCGATCGATCGCACCTTGTCGTCGACGAGCATCGGATCGCGCATCGCGGGGAGCCAGTGCGTGCGAAGCGAGATCCACAGCGTCACATACGCACCCCAAACCCAGGTCCAAATCAACAGCGGCTGAGTACGCAACATGTACCGGAAGAAGAAACGCACGTACGCAGTGGCGCTCATGATGTAGTTCTCCGATTGGTGGGGATTGAAGTACCCCATTCCGTTGAGCATGTATCGCGCGGCAAGGTCGCCGAACGGAATCCGTACTCGCGGCTGCCCGTTCACTTCGACCAAGGGATCGATCGGGTCACGCACGACACAGTTGGGATCGTATTGGTGCCCATGGCTGATGTAGGTGTCCCCGCCACTCAGGTAGAACCAATTGCAGAACACGATCGGATCGTCGTCTTCTTCTTCGCCGATGTTCGATGGAAGAGCGGCGCCGAGCGCATCGCAAATCATCCGTTGGACCGAGGGCCAATAGACTTCGACGTCGTGATTGCCGACGACGAAGACCGCCCGGTTCCCCCGGGCGATGAACGCGCCCAGGGCCTCGAACCAGCGCGGGTGGTCATCGATGATGACCTTCATCTTGAATTGGCTTTTCCACTCCTCGCTTCCAAGTCCACGGACCCGTTCCAACCACTCGACGTGCCGGTCCTTGCTGGGCACGGTGGTGACGCTGTCGAAATCAAAAATGTCACCGTTGAGGATCAGCTCGATCGGCCCATCCGCCTTCTCCTCGATATGGGCGAGGAACCTCGCGAAATCGTCATCGATGAAGAACTCGCGACGCTTGTACGCCATCCAGAGCGGGCGCGCCGGGTCGGGCTCTTCCGCTTCGGTGAGGTGCATGTCGGAGACGACAAACGTGTGAAGGTTCAGTTCCATCGGGCCCAGTCATTGTGTCAGGCCTCGGAGCAGGACTCCAGCCAGCAGCGGCCTGCCAGCGGCCTGTTGTCGGACGGGGGTTTTGGCTGCTCAGCCGCCCATGGAGGCTACGTGCCGCTTTCGGCCGACGATCAGGTGGATCAACAGAAGCAGGGTCAGCCCGGTCGCGAATATCGCCACATACCAAGTGCCGAGCCCAGGACCCGCTTCCGTCAAGAAGTTCGCGATTTGCTTCTTGCCCAACATCGCTGGCATGAATGGCTCGACGGTCACCGGCGCTCTGGGGTCTAGATTATGGCCGAAGGTATAGAGCTTGTAATACAAGCGTCCGAAGCCGAATGCGCCTGCATAGGTCGTCATGACCAACAGGTCCAGCATGGATCCGACTTTTCCGATCACGGCCGTTCGCAAAGCTAGAATGATCATCGCGGCGAAGAGGAACGGAATCCAGTCGAGATCGCTGAGCGCGGCGCGGTCGAGGGGCGCCATACCGATGTAGTGATTGAGCACGTTGATCTCTTGGACGTCGTTGCCATCGTTTCCGCCATCGACTTTGTACGAGTAGATGTAGAGGTCGAGCCCTTGCGGATATTGCGGCGCCTTCATGTTGATGTGCCACATCGGTGCCGTGAAGCTCAGTCCGACGAAGATCGTGAGCACAGCGAGAACGATTCGTGCCCATGGGAAGATGGGCTCGTCCAAGAATCGATAGAATGCGTCCATTGCGTTTGACATTGTGCCCCCTCCAGGCGTTCCGTTCCTAAACGACGTCTCCTCGGCGCAACTTCCAAAGCCCGCCCATCCAAGCAAGCGACCCGAGCAACATGGGCCATGCGACACCGAGCGCGTAGAGCCCCGTGCCGCCAATCCGGTTCGCAAGATAGAAGCCAACCGGCCCCAAGACGCTGAGCTCGGGGTCAGCGGATGACAGCAGCGCCATTCGGATGCTCTGAACGGGGTTGAGAGCTGCCAGTGCAAACACGACCCTCGGCTCGACCCGCCATTGGAGCATCATGCCGGCCAGCGCGAAGTCCATGAGCGCGATCCCCGCCACCCAGATCAGCAGCAAGTACATCGTCGCACGCGCGGAGTTCTGCACCGTCGTCGACACCCAGAGGCCGATCCCGCAAAATGACCATACCAGAACGGAGCAGAGCACGAGACAGTGCCCGATGAAGCTCCAGGCGATTTGCTGTCCGAAGGCCAGACGCCCAAAAACGCCGACGGCGGCCATGAGCACCGCGAGGGGCAGCAGGAGGACCAGGAAACGCACGCTGGAGATGGCGCTGAAGAAGGCCCCTCGCGAAATCGGTTGACTGAAGAGGAGCTCCAGCGTGCCGTCGTCCCGCGCCTTGTTGACGACCAAACCCGTCGCGACGAGCGCCATCAAGGGCAACAGCACCAGCAGCGCATGGACATAAGAGACCAAGACCCTCCCGGTGCCGGTGAATCCGAACACCGTCGACTCGCGCATGCCCACCAGCAAGAACACCACGGCAAGCACCGCATAGACGACGATGCAGAACAGCAGCCAACGAGACCGAAGGACTTCGGCGAGATCGAGCTGGGCTACCGCCAAGTAGGACCGTAAATGCCGGTTCATGGCCCCCCATTCCGCTGGTGGGGGCCGTCCTGCACCCGCGATTTGGCCCAGTCGATGCCTTGCGCGTCGGGCGTCCCCCTGGGGACCGCGCGGATTGCGTAACCCATGGGGGACTCCTCGGCGGCAAGAAAGCCCACATCAGCCTCGGACAGCCAGCCGTCTTCGAGGTGATTGCGAAAATAGAGTGCGTGGACCGACGCTTCGTTCGATTGAAGGTAGTCGAAGAGGCAACCAGGGTCATCGAAATTCAGGACCTCGCCGTCCGTGGTTTGCAGTTGCGCTGCGAAACGCGGATCGCCCACATGCATCTTGCAGTGGGCGCACACCTCGGCATCCCAAACGACGGGAACGGCACCCGCTGCGAGCGTCACCTGGTTGAAGCGAACCAAGGCCACGACCACGACCACGATGGCAATCGCCAACAAGAGTGCCTTAATGATCTTGGTGGACATCGTCGATGCCTCCTCCTTCTTCGAGCTGGACGGCATCGGCGTCACGCACCAGCACATTGATGATCTGCCCCTCCAAGCGTTGAGAGAGTCGCGCGATGAGATCGAGCTTCTCGGCGCGGGTGGCAGTGCGGCTCCACCAGCCGGCCACCCCTGCCTGAAAGCCCATCGCCACCAGCGATTCGTGGTCGACACCGTTGCGGAGCTGGACGTCGATCGTGCTCAATGTCATTCGGTCCAGATAATCCTCGGTCGGCCCGAAGTACGCGAGCCGTCCTTCGTCCAGGACCATCACCCGATCGACCAATGTGCGAATCTCTTCGAGCCGGTGGGAACAAAGGATCAACGTGGCGCCCTGCGTACGCTCGGAGAGCAGATGGAACAGGTCTCTGCGGGACTGCGTGTCGAGGCTGGCGGTTGGCTCGTCGAGTACGTAAAGCGATGCTTCGCTGGCGAGTGCGAGCGAAATCAGGGTTTTCTGCTTCGCGCCGCCAGACAGATTGCAGAACGCCTGCCGCTCCGCAGCAGCCAGATCGATGCCGAGCTCTGCGCCCGCGCTCAGCACCGCGTCCGGCGAGATCTCTCGAACCCGCGTGATCGCCCTGATCACCTCACTTACGGACGCGTTGAACTTCGGTGCGATCTGCGGAACGTATGCAATCCGGTCGGCCGCCTCGATGTGCCGCTTCTTCTCGCCGTCGAGCAGGAGCTCCCCGTCACAGCGCAGCAAGCCGAGGATAATCCGAATCAGCGTCGACTTCCCGGACGCATTCGGGCCGATCAGCCCCACCTTCCCGCCACTCGGGATGCTGAAGTCGAGCCCTCGAAGTGCTTCGACTCGGCCGAACTGCTTTCGGATCGCCCGGCCGTCAACGCGCATCGAAGCGACTCCAGTCGACCGCGCCCATCTTGGGCCGCGCGTCGATCATCGTGGTTCTTGGCTCCACCATCGGAAAGAGGGAGCTGATGGCGTCGAGAAGCTGGAGCGTGATCGCGCCTCGAAAGAACTGCAGCTGCGGATACGTGCTCTCGAGCTGGCTGCTCAGTCGACGAAGCTCGTAGGGAATGTCGCCGAAACCATCGCGATCCATGTCGTAACCAGCGTAGTCGTCGAAAGAATTCCCGTCCCATTCGACGTCCAGCGCGTCACCGCCTCCCTCCACCTGGAGTTGGCTACGATTGCTCACGAATTGGTTGCCCCGAAACGCGTTTCGCTTTTCGCTCGAGTGCATGAGCACGGCCACCTCCGAATGAAAGAACGCGTTGTTCTCGAAGGTGTTGAAGTCGTCGGGTTCGAGCGGTGCGGTATCCATGTAGACGCCCTTGGTGTTCGCGATGAACGCGTTGCCCGACACCGTCAAGTTGCCGGACTCCTTGATGCCGAGGCCCATGCCACCCGGGCCCGTCGACCGAGCAAGGAGGTTGTCGCGCAGCACCAAGTTGCGGCTGTACATGATGAAAATGCCGACCACGTTGTCGATGTAGCGATTCCCTTCGACGTGATTGTCGTGGCTGTACATGAAGTGTGTGCCGTATCGGCTTCGGACGACCGTATTTCCAACGAGTCGATTGCGGCTGGAGTACCAGACGACCATGTCGCGGCAGCCGATGACCTGATTGTCGCGAACCACCGAGTCACGGGTCTCCCAGAGTCGAATTCCGTCTCCTCGAAGGCCGAGGGGGCCATCGTCGGGGCCTTGCACGACGTTGTTCAAAATCGATGCCCGGTTGGCCTTTTCGATCAGCAGCCCAAAAGCCGCCCCCTGAACCCGAACGCCCTCCACGCGGACATCGTCGGCAACGACGTGCACAGCCGCATCGAGCGTGTCGAAGCGGCCACCGCTGCCATCCACGGTCAGTCCAGCGAGCGACGAGCCGCTCCCGTCGATTTGGATGGTCGTCCCCTTGCCCGCGGAACGAATCACCGCATCGCGAGGACCCCAAATCTGGACCCGCTTGTCGACTGTCAAAGGCCCGGGGTATGACCCTGGCTCCAGACAAAACGCCGCCCCTTCTGGGGCGCCGTCGACGGTCGACTGCAGGTTCGACCCTGCAGCGACCGTCACACAGTCGCGTGGCCTCGGGGGCGCCGGAAACGCCGCCTGATCAAAGAGAGGCGGCGCGTCCTGAGACGCACATGCCGCTAGCGCGATGAGCCCGAACACGCACCAGCGCGCACGGCCGGGAGCGTTCAGCCCGCGGCCGACGCGTGGGGCGCCGCGGATCAACTGGGTTCCACCAAGAGGTAGCCCGCCATCTCGAGGTGGAGGGCCGAACAGAACTCAGTGCAGTAAAATGGGAACGTTCCCTCTCTGTCCGCCAAGAACGTGATGTCGACGTGCTTGCCGGGCTCGAGGCTGCTGTGAACGTTGTACGAGCCGACGGTGAAACCATGGGTTGCATCGTGGGCCTGCTCCACGTTGGTGATGTGCAGGTGGACCGTGTCGCCCTTCTTCACACGGACGATGTCCGGGGTGAAGTGGCTTCGCACCGAGGTCATGTAGACGTGTACGTCCTTGCCTTCGCGCTCGATACGCTCCTTGCCCGCGGTGACCGCATTGGGATTGGGCTTGTCGGTGACGACGTCGTAGCCAGCGGGCTTGTAAACGTCGGCGGGTTTGAGCTTATCGGCCTTGATCATTTGAGCGTAGTGCGGCTCGCCAAGTGGAAGCGGCATGTCGTAGAGGAGCTGCATCGGTTCGCTGTTGATGTTGATCAGCTGAAAGTTCTGCGGAAGCAGCGGACCAACCTTCGAGAAGCGATCGAGTGCCCACTTGTTCATCGCAATCAGGTACCCACCATCGGGGCTGACGGTGTCTCCCTCGGCCGCCACGATGTGACCGACGTTATAGTGCACTTTGACCTTCTCGAGCATCTTGAGGTCCTTGAGCGACCACTTTGCGACCGTAGACTCGATGAAGACCGAGGTGTAGGCGTTGCCCTTGTCGTCGTACTGCGTGTGAAGCGGACCAAGGCCGATCTCGACCTGGCCTCGAATGCTGTCGGCAAAGGGAAGGATCGGAATGCCGTACTGGTCTTTCCCGTCGTACTTCTTGGCGTCGATGAGGCCCTTGAGCTTCTCGAAGCTGTAGACCGTGGCGTGCGTGTCGAGCTTCCCCGAAACCACGAGCTCCTTGCCATCTGGCGTGATGTCCACGCCATGCGGGCTCTTCGGCTCGCCAACGAGGTGCAAAAGACCCTCTGCATTGGTGGTCTCGAGCGAGATGACGTCCATGCCCGCGATCTTCGTCGTCTTGCCAGCCTCGTAGACAGCCTCGGCCTTCTTGAGGTCGATGATGTGCAGGTAGTCCATGTCGTTTTGGGAAGCGCCCGACTCCATGGGCGGGTTGCCTTCCAAGGTGCCACCCCAGCTCATCTCCGTGTTGAACGAGTTGATGAACACCCAGCCTTCGCTTGCGAGCTTTCCAGCATCGGCGAGGTCCTGCATGTACGGCGGAAGCTCCATGGCGAAGGATTTCGAGCGATCAATCTTCCCCTTTTCGCGATCGAACTTCCAAAAGATCACCGCGCCGCGGTACTTATCCTGATACTCCTCGATCGGTGCGTAGCCACCGCCGAGAGGAGCCGGGTACTGGCTCGACTCGATGACGTACTCGGTGTTCGGTGTCACGAAGGTCGCGCCGTGGTCGCTCTGAATGAGCGGCGAGGTCACGATCTCCTTGGTGACGAAGTCGTGCAGGTCGACGACCGCGATGCGGGCGTTCGCCTTGTCGTTTACGAAGACGAACTTGCCGTCGTACTCACCGTTGGTTTCGGAGAGCGCCGGATGGTGCATGTCACCCCAGGTCATGTCCTTGCCAAAACGGCTGCCTCCTTCGAGGACAGCATTAGACTGGTCACCGTAGCCGTAGCCCTGCCAAGGCTCCGGGGTGAAGACGCCGACGTACTTCAAGATTCGCATCGACGGGACGCCGATGACGATCATGTTGCCGCCGTGACCGCCCGACGCGAAGGTCAGGTACGTGTCCTTTTTGCCGGTGGGCGTGTAGGTCTGAAGTGCCGCACTCACGTCGGCTTCGTTGAGCCCGCGCTGCTTCATCAAGTCGGCGGTGGAGCTCGCGGGAGCCTGTGACACCTGTGCTGTCTGCTGTGGGCCGCATCCGATGCAGACCATCGCAGCCAACAGAACCCCGATACTTGATGCGCCAAACGCACCAATCCTGTTGAACTTCATTACATCTCCTCAATTCCCTCAGCGAAAGGGAAATCCTCCAAACGAGCCCCCCCAGCGAACGGGGCGCTCTTTACACCACTCTCCTCAGAACGGGGAGAGAACAACTGTCTCAAGCGTGGCCCTCTGGCTGAGCCGGAGCCTTCTGCGCCGAAGCGGGTTGCAATAACTACGCCAGATAGCACGACAAGTCGGGCTACTTCCCAAGGCCACGAACGTACTTCACGAGCTCGGCGACCACTTGCGGCTTCGCGTCCAGGTCCGGGTTTGCAGGCATCGTCGCAGCCTTGCCGACGGCGGAGCCGCCGTAGATGACGATCTTGCGAAGGTGCTCGTCCGTGACCGAGTCCTGCCACTCTGGGGACGTGAAATCCCGTGGCTTCGGGTCGAGTGCGGCCGAGCCGGCGCCGTCCCCTTTGCCCCCTTCGCCATGGCAAACGATGCATCGACTCTGGAAAATCTCCGAAGCCGCCGCGACCGGGTCGACCGCGGGTTCCTCGGCAGGGGCCGGAGCAGGTGCGGGCTCTGCAGCCTTGGGCTCAGTGGGCGCGGCTTCCTTCGGGGTGCAGCCCGAAATCCCAACGATCAATCCAATGAGCAACCCAATCCACTTTGCACGCATAGACCCTCCTGGTTGGAGCGGAGTCTAGGCTCACCCACACGGGGAGCAAACCCCCGCCAGGAGAAAAAAATTCGCCAAATTCTCCTGCCGCGCACGATTTGCGCGTCGCTGCGAATCCGAGGATTTGGAATGCCGGGGTGCAAATTGTCCGTCTATACTCCGCACGCGCTTGGAGGCATTTCCTGCGGGGAGGTTGTAATGAAGGATCTTGTGAGAATCGTGGTCATGGGAGGGCTCGTCGCTGGGCTCGCGATCGCCGGCTGCAAAAAGCAGGAGGCAGCACCCGCTGCGCCCGCCCCAAGCGCGGAGGCAGCCCCCGCAAAGGAGGCGTCGAACGTTCCGCCGCTGCACGAGAACAACATCGTCAGCATTGCCCTCGGTTCGAAAGATCACACGACGCTGGTCGCTGCACTGAAGGCAGCGGACTATGTGACTTCGGTCGCGGCGTCCGGCCCGCTCACCGTATTCGCCCCGACCAATGACGCCTTTGCGAAGCTGCCCGAAGGCACCGTAGAAAACCTGGTCAAGCCCGAGAACGTCGACGCGCTTCGGGAAATCCTGAAGTACCACGTCACCACGTCCGCCATTCAACCGAGCTGGTTCAAGGAAGGACAGACGCTGTCGATGGCCAACGGCAAAAAGGCGATTGAGCACGTGAACGGCGAAGAGCTTTCGCTCAACGATGCAAAGATCATTGCGCGGATTCCCGCCGAGAACGGGATGCTCTACGTCATCGACACCGTGCTGCTGCCTCCTGAGGAATAGGCCTTGGGATGACGAGCTACTCGGCTTCGCTTCCAGATCGTGCACTTCGACTGGTCGCGTTTGTGGCCGTGATGGCGTTGCTGTCTGCTTGTAGCAATGGCAGCACGTCGAGCTCGCCCCTAGAGCCCATCGAGGATGGGACCTATTTCGTCCGGGACGACGACGGCCGCGTCGTGATCTTGCGCGGTATGAACATCATGAGCTCGGCAAAGGGGCATCCCGAACGTCTTCCCGATCTGCAGGCGGAAGACGTGGAGCGCTATGCGCGGCTCTGGGGCTTCAATGTGGTCCGTTACCTGATCTTTTGGGACGCGGTCGAGCCGTCACCGGGCGAATACGACCATGCATATTTCGACAAGACCGAAGAACGCCTCGACTGGTTTGCCGACAACGGGGTCTACGTGATCCTCGACATGCACCAAGACGTGTACGCTGCGCGTTTCTGCTGTGATGGCGCACCCGAGTGGGCAATCGAAGACGACGATCTGCCCTTCGACCAGAATCCGGTTTGGTCGTTGAACTATTTTGCGCCCGCCGTGATGGCGGCGTTTGACAATTTCTTCGAATATCCGGGCGAGCACAGCGATTTGCAGGACCACTTTGCGGACGCCTGGGCCGCCGTGGTCGCACGCTTCAAAGACCACCCGGCTGTCCTTGGCTACGATATCTTGAACGAACCGTCACCGGGCTCCGTCTACGATGCGCGTGACATCACGGTCACCCCTCCGGATGGGGACGCCGCCGATTTCGATCGGACGCTATTCACGGATTTCTATCGTCGAATGATCGCAGCGATTCGCGCGGTCGACGAGGATGGCTGGATTTTCTACGAACCTCGCGTCGCGGCGCCCGCCAACGGGCAGCCATCGTTCATCCTGGAGCTCGAGGACCCGCGCGAGGGCGAACCGCGTATCGGATACGGACCGCACCTCTATTCGGTCCAGTTCGAGTTCAACCAGGCCTACGACCCCGACTCCGATGTCACGCTCGAGAACTGGGAGGCCAGCCGCAATGTCGAGACCAGCGTGCAGAAGGCGCCTCTGTTGCTCGGAGAGTGGGGCTTTGACCCGAATTGGCCGAATGCCGATCTCTTCATGCGAGAGCTCCTCGACATGGGTGACCGCATGATGCTCGGCTGGACCTACTGGTCCTACGACCCGGGGGGCTGGGGCATCTGGGAGCGAGGCGAGCAGGGTCAGTTCCTCGAACGTGAGAATGCCAATCAAGTCGTGCGGCCGTATCCGCAACGCGTGGCCGGCATCCCTCGTTCGTTTTCGTACGATCCCGACACCCGCGAGTTTTCGCTCGCATTCGACCCGTCGCCGTCCGCAACGCTGCCCACCGAGGTTTACGTACCGGAAAGCCGCCACTATCCAGATGGCTGGTCCCTCGATGGATGCGATGAAGAGCGCGGTTGCAGCTGGACATGGGACGCGAACGTGGACATTCTCCAGGTTCTCACCCCCAACCAGACCGCCCGGGTCGAGCTGACGATCACTCCGGGCGGCTAGTCCGTAGAGAGGTCTCGATGAGCAAGCTGGACGGCAGACGCGTATTGATCACAGGCGGAGCGCAGGGCATCGGCCTGGAAATGGCGATCAAGTTCGCGGGGCGCGGTTCGAGCATCGTCCTCGGGGACCTCGACGAGGAAAAGCTCGTCGAAGCCACCGCGACGATCGCGGCCCTGGGTGTTCCGGCCTGGGGCTTTCCGGTCGACGTCACCAATCCCGCGAGCATTGCAGCGTTCAAAGCGCAGGTCGACGCCGAAGCGGGTCCGATCGATGTTCTGGTGAACAACGCGGGAGTCGTCTTCGGCGGGCCATTCACCAAGACGCCGCTCGACGACCATTTCAAGACCTACGAGGTCAATACACTAGGTGTCGTTGCGATGACGCACGCGTTCTTGGACGACCTGGTCGCAAGGCCGGAAGCCCACCTGGTCAACATCGCGAGCGCATCGGGCTTCATCGGCCTTCCCTACGGTTCGAGCTACGCGTCGAGCAAGTGGGCAGCCATCGGGTTCTCCGAATCGATTCGCGCCGAGCTCAACGTGGAAGGCCACAAGCACGTTCACGTGACCATCGTCTGTCCGAGCTACATCGGCACCGGCATGTTCGAAGGCGCCGAGGCCCCCAAGGCCACACAGATCCTCGAACCGGACTTTGTCGCTGAAAAGGTCGTCGAAGCCGTAGAGCACAATTCGGTCTACGTGAAAGAACCCTGGATGGTGAAAATCACCCCCCTCCTGCGCGAGCTCCTGCCGACGAGCCTCTACGATCAGATCTCTCATCTCTTCGGCGCCGACACGTCGATGGCCCACTGGACGGGCCGTCACGGCGGGGCCAAGCCGGAATCCGCGGAGCAACCCGCGAGCAGCGATCAGCCCGAAGCCGAGCGGTAACGCGCGAGGAACGTCTGAACGAGCTCGTGCGTCAGAAGCTCGCGGGTGTCGGGATCCATCTGCCCCTCGAGGAGCTGGGGCCAGAACAGCACGCCGGCCGTCATCTTCCCAAACATGTGGGCCGCGAGCTCCGGGTCCGGAACCGAGAGACGCCCCGCTCGGTCGGCTTCTCTTAGCCAATTGGCCAAGATGCTTTCGTCCTCGGCCACGCGTGCGATGACTTCTCGCAAGAGATCCGGCTGCTTGATGTACACGCCGAGCACGACGCGAGTTAGGCAGCGCGCGGATTTGTCCTCCGAGAGGAGTGTCTTGGCGCGAACGAAGTCGATCAGTTGTTCTTCGAGGGAGCGGTTCGAGTCCCAGGCGACCTGATGAAGAGCCATGGATTCCTCGAGAAGCCTCGCGACCACGGCCTGAAAGAGCGCCTCTTTGCTGCCGAAGTGGTTGTAGACGGTGCGTTTCGAAGCTCCGGCGAGCTCGGCGATTCGGTCCATGCTCGTCGACTCGTATCCCTCGTCCCGAAACGCAGCGGTCGAGGCGGCCAAGATGGTCTCTCGCTTGGCAACAAACCGTGATTCTCTCTGTATTTCCATGAACTTAGCCCAAAACTACACTGTGCAGTGCATTTTTCTCTTGACCTCTTCACAAGAGAAACTACACTGTGCAGTGTAATCTATATGAGCCCGGAAGCAAGCCCTGATTGCGCCAGCCGGAGAGATTGAGGAGATTCGCGATGCGAAACAGCTCTAGACCAAGCCGCGGCATGATGAGCCAGACTTTTCCAATGGCGGTTTTCCTAAGCGCGTGGTTGATCGGCACCGTGCCGGGGCACGCCGCTGCGACCGAAGCACAGGAGGAAAACGCGGGGATCTTCACGGCGCAGATCCCGGAGCAGGGTTCGGAGATCGCCGGCGGCCACGCGGTGCTCGTCGTCGACAAGCCGATTGACGAGGTGCTTCCCATCGTTCTCGATTACGCCAACTACGTACGCTTCATGCCCAACTTCACCAAGTCTAGGGTGCTCGCACAGCGAGGGAGCCGGGCGATGGTGTACATGGAAGTCAGCGTCGCCAAGGGCATGTACACGCTCTACGGCCAGCTGAACCTCGCGGAGCGTCCCCAAGACGGAGCGTCGCGAGTCGTCGAGGGAAGGCTTCTTGACGGTAACATCGACGCCTTCAACGCGAGCTTCAAGCTTACCCCGGTGGACGACGGGGCTCGCACCGAGATCGACTTCAAGATCTACGTCGACCCAGCGCTCCCTCTGCCTTCGTCCATCTTCAGCAGAGAGAACGAGCGAGCCGCTGGCCGAACCGTCCGAGCCCTGCGCGCACGGATCGCCGAAGCGCCAGGTGGCTCGGCCTAAACGCCTAACGCACTTCTGACACACGACCCGGAAATCACGAGGAGTCCATGATGAGCAAGCACGACTGGAGCGCGGAGGCGCTTGGTGACCAATCCGGCCGCATCGCGATCGTAACCGGATCGAATAGTGGAATTGGGTTCGAAACCGCCCGCGTCCTCGCCGGAAAAGGCGCCACGGTGCAGATGGCATGTCGAAACCTCGAAAAGGCGAATCCGAAGGCCGACGAGATTCGCGCAGCGCATCCCGGCGCCGATGTCGAAGTGATGCAGCTCGACCTGTCGGATCTGCGCTCGGTTCAACGTTTCGCCGACGCGTTTCGAGCCAAGCATTCGCGCCTCGATCTCTTGATCAACAACGCGGGTATCATGGTGCCTCCGTACGGCAAGACCGCCCAGGGCTTCGAGACGCAATTCGGGGTCAACCATCTCGGCCACTTTGCACTGACCGGGTCCTTGCTGGACCTCATCACCAGCACGCCCGATGCGCGCGTCGTCACCGTGAGCAGCGTCGCCCACCTGATGGGAAGGATCGACTTCTCGGATCTCAACTGGGAGAACGGCTACAAGGCGCAAGCCGCATACGGGCAAAGCAAGTTGGCGAACTTGCTCTTCACCTACGAGCTACAGCGGCGCTTGGCGGCCGCTGGCAAAGCCACCCTCGCCGTCGCGGCACACCCAGGTTGGACCGAAACCAACCTTCAGGCGCACACCAAGGCCGTGCGGTTCATGAATCGATTCTTTGCGCAGAATGCCCTGATGGGTGCCCTACCGACTCTTTACGCCGCCACCGACCCGAGCGTACAGGGCGCGGAGTACGTCGGCCCGAGCGGCTTCATGGAGATGAACGGGCCGCCCAAGAAGGTGAAGTCCAACAAGCGCTCGCACGATCGGAACGTCGCCGCACGCCTTTGGAACGTCTCTGAAGAGCTGACTGGCGTTCACTTCCAGATCTAGGGATCGCCCTATCCGACGCTGGCAGCCGCTCTGCAGCTGACGCTGGCACCGATGTCGACGTGTGGAGCGGCGCGGGGGAACGTGACCCGATTGAAATCTCTGGGCCACAATTCAGAGCGAATTCGGCTGCTTGACAGGGGCGCAACTCACGCTATCCCTCGCAGCCATTCCAGCGTAGCTCAGTTGGTAGAGCGGGCGACTGTTAATCGCTTGGTCATAGGTTCGAGTCCTATCGCTGGAGCCATCTTCTAGTTCTTCACAAGAGCGTGGGGGCCTCTTCTGTTTCCGCAGCGTGGGCAAGTCCTATCACCTGCTGGCTGCTGCCGGGGGTTGGATGCACCGCAGGGTCTGTTCCGCGATCTCCAGCTCTTCGTTGGTCGGCACCACCAGTACCGAGACTGTGGCGCCTTCGCGGTGGATTGCGCGGCTGCCCATCGCCTTTGCCCGATTGCGGGTTTCGTCGACCTCCACTCCGAGCGCACCGAGGCCTTCGCAAGCCCGCTCGCGGATGTCGGGCGAGTTCTCGCCTACGCCAGCCGTGAAAACGATGGCGTCCAGGTGACCGAGCACGGCCGTGTACGCGCCGATGTACTTGCGAATTCGATGGACGTACACGTCGAGGGCTAGACGTGCACGCGGGTCGCCGATTGCTTCGCGTTGGAGGACGTCGCGCAGGTCGCTGACTCCGCAGAGGCCTTCGAGGCCGCTCTCCGCGTTGAGGTCTGCGTTGATCTCGTCGACGCCCATGCCTCGCTGACGCGCTAGGTAGATGAGCACACCGGGGTCAATGTCGCCAGCGCGCGTCCCCATGACCAAGCCCTCGAGAGGGGTCAGGCCCATGGAGGTATCCACGCTCTTGCCTTTCTCGATGGCGGTCACGCTGGCGCCGTTGCCCAGATGGAGCACGATCAGGTTGAGCTCGCCGAGCGGTCGGCCGAGTTGCAGGGCGGCCTGCTTCGCGACGTACGCATGAGAGGTGCCGTGGAAACCGTAGCGGCGGACGCCGTGGGATTCGTACCAATACTCCGGGACCGCGTACCGATAGGCGTGCGGCGGAATGCTTTGGTGGAAGGCTGTGTCGAAGACGGCGACCTGGGGCACGTCCGGCCGGCGAGCCATCGCTACCTCGATGCACAGGAGATTGGGTGGGTTGTGCAGGGGCGCGAGCGGGGAGAGCTTCCGAATGGCCTCGATCACCCGTTCGTCGATCACGCAAGGGTCGCGGAACTCCTCCCCCCCGTGGACGACTCGGTGTCCAATGCCGACGAGCTCGCTGCGATCTTCCGCTACACCGCCGTCGTCGAGCAAGCTCATGATTCGGTCGAGGGCAGCGGCGTGATCCCGTAACGCGCAGTTGACCACGTCTTCGTGGAGCGCCCCCGTCGAATCCCGCTGTCCGTGAACGAGTCGGCTGCCCGGCTCGCCGATCCGCTCTGCGGCTCCCTTCGCCAGCAAGGTCCGGTCGCGCATGTCGAAGAGCTGGTACTTGATCGAGGAGCTTCCCGAGTTGAGAACCAGAACCCTCACGGCTCGCTCGACGGGATCTGGGCCTGGATGGCCGTCACGGCCACGGTGTTGACGATGTCGGGCACCGTGCATCCCCGGCTCAGATCGTTGACGGGCTTCTTGAGGCCCTGAAGGATCGGCCCGATGGCCACCGCGCCCGCGGAGCGCTGCACGGCTTTGTAGGTGTTGTTGCCTGTATTGAGGTCGGGAAAGATGAACACCGTGGCCCGCCCGGCCACCTCGCTGTCTGGGAGCTTCTTGCGTGCCACCCCAGCGTCAACGGCAGCGTCGTACTGCATGGGACCTTCGATCAGAAGATCGGGGCGACGGGCGCGGGCAATCTTGGTGGCCTCGCGGACGTGGGCCACATCGTCTCCGTCACCGGAGGCGCCGGTCGAATAGGAGAGCATGGCGACGCGAGGTTCGATCCCGAAAATCGCTGCGGTCTCCGCGGAGCTGATGGCGATGTCCGCGAGCTGTTCCGCATTTGGGTTCGGATTCACCGCACAGTCACCGTAGACCAGCACCCGGTCACGCAGACACATCAGAAACACACTCGACACCACCGAGACTCCTTGCCGGGTCCGAATGAACTCCAGCGCGGGACGAATCGTATGCGCCGTCGTGTGGGCGGCGCCGGAGACCATCCCATCGGCCATTCCCTTGTACACCATCATGGAGCCGAAATAGCTCACGTCGCCCATGGAATCGTGCGCACTGTGCTCGGTCACGCCCTTGTGCTTCCTCAAGTCCAAGTAGGTATCCGCGAAGTCGGAACGCCAGTCGGAAGTGAGCGGGTCCACGAACAGCGCACGGTCGAGATGGAGCCCCAGCGTGGAAGCCAACTCCCGAATCTCGGCCGGATCGCCGAGCAAGGTGAGATCGACCACCCGCCGCCGCAGCAAGATTTCTGCGGCGCGTAGAATGCGCTCGTCCGTCCCCTCGGGAAGGACGATGTGTTGACGGCTGATCTTCGCCCGTTCGATCAGCTCGTACTCGAAACGCAATGGCGTCACCCGCGGCGAATGGCTCACCTGGATGCGCTCGGCGAGCTCGGGCAGGTCCACGTGTTCCTCGAAGAGCCCGAGGGCGGTCGCAATTTTGCGGTCATCCCCGGGGCGAATTGCCCCTCCCACCGCGTTGACCTTGGTCGCGGTGGTAAAGGTGTCGTCAGCGACGCCGATGACGGGCACCGCCGTACGCCTCAAGCCCCTGATGAGCCGAGCGACTGGTTCCGGTGGCTCGAGCCCGCCGGTCAGGACGATGGCAGCGATGTTCGGAAAGGACTCGGAACGCACCGACGCCAGACAGGCGAGAACGACGTCGGCCCGGTCGCCGCCGGTGATCACCACCGAGCCCGGCCGCAAGTGCGTAAGGACGTTGGACAGCTGCATCGCTGCCACCACGAACTCGCGCGCAAGCCCCTGCAGACGTTGCTCGTCACCGAACATCAGCTTGCCATCGAGGGCGGCCATGACCTGGGCCACGCTCGGATGACTGAGCGTTTGCTCCTCCGGCACCAAGTAGGCGGGATCTTTGCCGCGCCATTTCTCCGCGAAGCGTTCCTTGACGTCTGCGAGCTGGTCGGGGGCAACTCGGTTGACCAGCGTCGCTACGATGGCGCAGCCCTCCCGTTCGAACGCGCGCCGAGCAGCCCTGACGTCCTCGAGAATCTCGTCCGGCTCCCGGTCCTGGCCATTCGCCACGAAGAACACCGGGATGCCCAGGTGAGCGGCCACGCGCGCGTTGAATTCGAACTCGAACGCCGCTCCAACCCCCGTGTAGTCGCTGCCTTCGCAGACCACGAAGTCGCATTGGGACTCCAGATGTTTGTATCGCCGAAGGATGCGCGCCAGCAGCTCATCGGATCGATCGGACCCGGCCATGACGCGCGCCTCGTCGTACGGGCCACCGCTCGACGCTTCGGCGTCCTGCTTCAGCGCGTAGCGGTACCGCATGAGGCTAATCTCACGGTCCGATTCCGCGAGCCCGTTGACCACCGGTCGGAAAAACCCGAGGCGTTCCACCCGCCGAGAGGCCAATTCCATCAAGCCAAGCGCCGCGAGCGACTTGCCAGCACGCGGTTGTATCGATGCAATGTAGACGCCCTTTGCCACGTACTGCCTCTCCGGCGCCGGAGAATGCCATCGCAACCGCTCTCTTTCAATGAGACGGGACAGTTTTGATTGCCAGCGGGTGACGTCGCGTCCGCTTTGCGCTAGAAGCGTGTGCTCGGAGGAGCAACGTTGACGAGCAGCAAGCTAAGCAAAAACGATACCCCAGTCGTGGCGATTCTCACCGGTAGCCCGAACGACCTTCCCGTCGTGCTCAAGGGCCGTGACGTTCTCGATGGCCTCGGCATCCCCAACGATGTGCGCGTTCTATCCGCACACCGGACCCCGCACGAAACGGCCGAGTACATCGCGGCCGCGGAGAAGCTTGGCGTTGAAGTCTTCATCGCCTGTGCAGGGATGGCTGCCCACCTCGCCGGAGTGGTGGCCGCTCACACGACTCGACCCGTCATCGGCGTTCCAATCGCCGCTGGCGCGCTGCAGGGTGTGGATGCGCTTTTGGCTACGGTCCAAATGCCCCCTGGCGTTCCAGTCGCCACGGTCGGGATCGACGGCGCAAAGAACGCCGCATTCCTTGCTGCGCGGATTGTCGCCCTGACGCACCCAGAGGTTCGGGATCGCCTTCTCGACTATCTCAACGAGAGCCGAAAGCGCTACGATTCGCCCGACCCTGCCACTCCGGGCCAAGCAGCGACTTGACGCTCGATGCCGTGATCCTTATGCGCTTCGAGTAAACGTTTCATGTCGCTCGGTCGCATCCTCATTTTCTTCGGCGTCATATGTGGCTTGACGCTGGGCACTCACTACTACCTCTGGGCGCGTCTGATTCGCGACCCGATGTGGCCGTCCCCTTGGCGCCAAGTCGCGACCATCGCCCTGGTGCTGCTCGCGTTGTCGATTCCCGCATCGATGCTTGCTTGGCGCATGTTGCCTCGCGATCTCGCGATCCCAATCTCTTGGGTCGGCTACGTATGGATGGGCTCGATGTTTCTCTTGCTCGTGCTGCTCTGGGGCGGCGAGCTCGCGCGTTGGAGCTGGGTGAAGTATGCGAGCTTCGCCTCGGTCAACGGCGGCCGACGCGAGTTCCTCGCTCAACTGCTTGCCGGTGGCGCTGGTGCCTTCGGGCTCGCCCTCTCGGGCTGGGGCGTCTGGTCGGCGATTCGGCCCGTCGAAGTCAAGCGGGTCGCCGTGCGGCTCAAGAAGCTTCCGGGGTCGCTCAACGGGCTTCGTCTCGTCCAGCTGACCGACATGCACATCGGTCTCACGATCGGTCACGATTTCGTCGAAGACGTGGTCCGCAAGGTCAATGCGCTCGAGCCGGACATCGTCGCGATTACCGGCGACCTGATCGACGGTTCGGTCGATGACCTCGGTCCGGCGGTGGCCCGTCTCGGGGAGATCCGAGCGAAGCTCGGCACCTATTTCGTGACGGGAAACCACGAATACTATTCCGGCGCCGACTCCTGGCTCGCGTTCCTTCAAAGTCTCGGAATCAAGGCGCTACGCAATGAGCACGTGGAGCTCACCAAGAACGGCGAGACGATCCACCTCGCGGGCGTCGACGATTGGACCGCACACCGGTTCGGAAACGGTCATGGCTCGGACATGGCGCGTGCGTTGGAGGGGCGTGATGCGAACAAGCCGGTCGTCCTGCTGGCACACCAGCCCGTGCATTTCGACGAGGCCCGCGAACATGGCGTCGACCTCCAGATTTCGGGCCATACGCACGGCGGCCAAATCTTTCCTTTTGGTCTGCTGACGCGCCTCGTTCAGCCGTTCGTGTCGGGCCTGCACCGGCGAGGCGATTCCCAGATCTACGTCAGCTCGGGAACGGGCTACTGGGGGCCGCCGATGCGAATCGCGGCGCCTGCAGAGATTACTCTCATCGAGCTCGACCGGGACGCCGTCGTCTAGGCTGCGGAGTAGAGCTAGAGCAGCGAATCAAGCGCGGGCTCGATGCTGGTATGCTCCCAGCGAAAGCCGTGCACGTGAAGCGAGGCCGGAACGACCCGTGCTCCACCGATGAGCATTTCGTTGGCCATCTCTGCGCCGGCCCCCAGTCGGAGCGCAAACTTCGGAACCGGCAGCGCCGTTGGACGTCTGAGCACGCGGCCCAGGGCGGCGGTGAAATCCGCGTTCGTGACCGGCGTGGGCGAGACGAAGTTCACCGGACCTTCCAGCCCGTCCTGCTCCAAGGCGAACACCAGCGCCGAAACCAGGTCCTCCAGGGTAATCCAGCTCATGTACTGACTTCCGTCGCCAATCCGTCCTCCGACGCCGAGCAGGAACGGCATTTTCATCTTGGCGAGCGCCCCGCCCTCGGCCGCGAGAACGATGCCGATGCGTGGATGCACGACGCGAATCCCGGCTTGGCGCGCGGGCTCCGCAGCCGCTTCCCATTCGCCACAGACGGACGCCAAAAAGCCGGAGCCTTGGCTCGCGGTTTCGTCCAGGACCTCGTTGCCTCGGACGCCGTAGTACCCAGTCGCCGAAGCTGACACCAGGACCCGCGGCTTCGGTGAAAGCTCCGCGACGGCGCGGGCGAGCAGCGCCGTGCCTTGGACCCGGCTGTCGCGGATTTTCGCCTTCTTCGCTTCGGTCCAGCGACCGGACGCCACGTTGTCTCCAGCCAGGTGAATCACCCCGGTGACGCCTTGCAAGCCTTCACGGTCGATGGTCCCGCCGTCCGGATCCCAACGGACCTCGCCGTCTGCCCTCGGGGGGCGCCTCACCAGGCGAAGGACCTCGTAGCCGTTCCGCTGAAGGGTCGGCACCAACTCGCTGCCCACCAGGCCGGATGCCCCGGTCACAGCGACTTTTTCGTGCTTCTCCATTCAACAAGCCTGGACCAGCACGGTCGCGGCGCAAGGCGGGTTTTACACGTGGCCGCCAGGGCCAACAGTCGCTATGGTCCAGCACTTTGCGAATCCTTTTCATCGCCCCTCAAGCATTCACCTCGACCAAAGACGCCCAGGATGTGGCGACCCTGGCCAAGGTGATGCGTCGCGCGGACCACGCGGTCGACCTCTTGTCTCCGCTCTACGGCCACATCGACACCGTGAAGCTCGCGCTGGCGCGCCGTCTCACCAAGCTAAAGTTCGACCTCGGTGGGAGAGCGTGGTCTTGCGAGCTCTACACCGGACGAAACCCCGATGGCGTAGACCTGATCTTCATCGGGAACGAGGAGGTCCTCCTGTCGGCGGATTCGCTCACTGGCGAAGGGGGGCAGCTCGAAGCGTCGCGGGTCGGGGTCTTCGCAAGGGCGGCAACCGAGCTCATTTTGCAAAACGCGGACAACTACGACATCGTGCACGCCCACGGCTGGGCCGCCGGCGCCGTGGTCGCGCGATTGCGCTCAGAGCTCCCTGACCTGCCGACGGTGTTCACCATCTATGACGCCTCGGAGGAAGGCCGCTTCGATTCGGCCGACGCCGATTGGCTCGGGCTCGGCGACCAAGCGATCGACGAGGCCGGTGTCACGGTCTTGAAGGCCGGCCTTCTGACTGCTGATCAGGTCACCGCCCTCTCCCCGAATTACGCCCACCGATTGCAGCGTCCTGACAGCGAACATCGCTCGAGCGAGGTGTTCCGGGAACTCGGCTCCAAGCTGACCGGGGTGCGCCACGGGATCGACCCCGCGCTTTGGAACCCCGCGACCGATGGGCATCTCCCCGCCCGCTTTGATCCTTTTGACATGGACGGAAAAGACAAGTGCAAAGCCGAGCTCCAGCACGACCTGACCTTGCCGGTGCGGAGCGATGTGCCTCTGTTCGGTGCCATCGGGCACGTGGATGACGAGGGCATGGCCCTGCTCGCGAAAATTGGGCCTGACTTCTTGCGCAACGACGTGCAGCTGGTCGTGCAGCTCGAGGGCAAAGGGGAGCTCGTCGCCATTTACGAAGAGCTTTGGGACCAATGGCCGGACCGCATTCAGATCAAGACCGGCAGCGAGGAAGCATTTCGGCACACGCTGATCGGAGCCAGCGACTTCATCGTGGTCCCCGGCAGTGAAGCGCCGTCCGACAACATTCAGATGCGAGCGCAGCGGTATGGCGCATTGCCCATCGTTCACCGTGACGGCGGGCTCGCGGACGAGGTGGTCGACTGCGAAGCCTCCTTGAAGACGGGCTCGGGTCTTCTCTACGACGAGCCCACCACGAGGTCACTGCTCGCCGCGATGCAACGCGCGACGGCGGCCTTCGCCAACAACAAGGCGTTCCGCGAAGTACAGAGCAGAGTGATGCGCCTCGATCACTCCTGGGAGCGCACGACCCGACTCTACGAGCGAGCCTACCGCGACGCGATCGCCGCGCATCGCAGTAGCTAGCCCGAACGGCCGGGCTTCGGCGTCTGCTCGGGGAGCTTCGCGTCGCTCGGACGAAGGTAATTCGGCTCGAGCGAGTCTAGATCGGATGGTCCGGCGGTTCGAAACCTGTACTGCACCTCGGCTGCGATCGCCCCCGGTGTTGGCGCTTGCAACGCCATCTGCGCTTCATCGGGTTGCACACCGAGCTCGGACTCGATGAGCTCCGCATGCGGACGAACGCCCTCGCCCCCAACCGACACCGGGCGATCGCCTAGCTGCTCTCTGATTTCGCCAAACACGACATCTGGCGGACCGAAAATCGGCGCCGCGAGCTCTTCGACCGCAGCGCCGCGGATGAGGTATGCCGCCGCGAACACATCCCCTCGATAGCCATTCATGACCGGTACCCGAATGTAATCGCGGTCGCATTCGATCGCTCGGGCGAGCACGGCAAGGGAGCTCACCCCGACAATCGGCAGTCCGAGGCCGAATGCGAGACCTTTCGCGGTGCCGAGGCCGACCCGAAGGCTGGTGAATCGACCGGGCCCGATGTTGACGCCGATCAGCGAGAGCGCTTCGCGACCGATTCTCGCATCTGCCAATGCCGACTCGATGTGGCCGAAAAGGTTCTCTCCGTGGCGGGCCTGCGACCGCCAGCGCGCCGACGCAAGAGCGCCGTCGTCACGAACGACCACGACGGTGCCGTATTCGGTTGCGGTATCGATGCAGAGGGTCGTCATGGGCTCGCTTGACGCATGCCTACCCGCAGACTAGCGTCCGCGCCAGCGAAGTGCCCCGCGCGGGCTGCTTGCCGGTAGTCTCGCACGAATGAGCAAACCAAAAGACAAAGCTGCTTCTAAGGGGGAGCGGAAGGGCGACGGCTGGCGGTCGAATCGGCTCACGATCGGCGGCGCGCTCTTGCTGGCCCTGTTCATTCGGGTGACGTTGTTCGAGGCCTTCGCCATCGACGGCCCCTCGATGGAGCCCACCCTACTCGACGGCGATCGGGTCGTGGTCGCGAAATACCCGTTCGGGCTGTTCCTTCCTTTCACTGACGAAGCCGTGGTGAACTGGGGCGGCCCCGAACCCGGCGACGTGATCATTCTCCACAGCCCAGCCGACAACGAGGACATCGTGAAGCGCGTCATCGGCGTCGGTGGAGACGAGATTCTCATTCGCGATGGGAAGATCTCGCGCAACGGCGAGGTGGTACAGACGGTGGACGTGGGCCCCTGCTCGCTCGATGAACAGAAGAACCTGGACCCGACCTGTAGAATCTATGAGGAAACGCTCAACGGCGATCCGCACCGGATCAGCCATTCGAAGCACGACTTCCCGCTCGACCGCCTGCCGCTGAAAGTTCCCGAAGGCCATGTCTACGTCCTTGGAGACCACCGAGACAGCTCGAACGATAGCCGCAACCCGCTGATCGGCGCAGTCCCAAACTCTCGCATCAAGGGCAAATCCTTGTTCATTTACATGTCGTGGAAGAACACACGGGACTCGGTGTTGGAACGCATCCGCTGGTCCCGCGTGGGCAGCCCCGTCGACTAAGCGCGCGGTCAGCCGTAGGCTAGCTGAATGAGCGACCTCAAAGGCGAGATCTTGGCGCGGGTGCGCGACGAGATCGGAACGATCGACAAGGACGCTCCAGAGGCGGTGGCCCTGCTGTATCCGAGCCCGTATCGCGTCGGGATGTCGTCCCTTGGCTATCAGACCATCTATCGCTCGATCAATGCGACGGAGGGTCGGGCCGCCCACCGGGCATTTCTGCCCGACGATCTCGACGCGTGGCGGCAGTCACGCGCGCCGCTGGTAACGCATGAGAAGCTGCGACCGGTCTCCGACTACCCAGTCATCGCGGTTTCGGTGGCTTATGAAACCGAGCTGGCCGGCCTGATTCAGTGCCTGGAGCTGGCAGGCATCCCGCCGCTTGCGGAAGACCGGAGCGAGCAGCATCCGTTCATCCTTGCCGGTGGGCCACTGACCTTCAGCAATCCGCTTCCGCTCGCGCCGTTCGTCGACGCTGTCGTCATGGGTGAAGCCGACCAGTCGGTGCACGACGTCCTCGGCGTGATCTTCGGGTCGGATTCCAAAGACAGCGCCATGCGCAGCCTGTCCGCTCACCCTCACGTCTTCGTCCCGAGCTCGCAGGGCGATCTGCTGCCGCCCATCGACAAGGCCGACAGCGCCACCCTCCCCGCCTACTCGCAGATCATCACGCCACACACCGAGCTCCGGAACATGTTTCTGATCGAGCCAGAACGCGGATGTCACCGCGGCTGTACCTATTGCGTGATGCGCCGCTCGACCAACGACGGAATGCGCATCGTCAAGATGGACCGCGTCCTGTCGTTGATTCCCGACGAGGCAAAACGCGTGGGTCTGGTGGGTGCGGCCACCACCGACCACCCGCAGATCGCGGACATCGTCAACGCCCTGGTCGACTCGGGACGAGAGGTCGGCCTGTCTTCCCTTCGCGCAGACCGCCTCACAGACGAGCTCGTAGCCGCCCTTCGCAGAGGCGGCCATCGCGTTCTCACCACGGCGAGCGACGGCGCCAGTCAGCGCATGCGCGACATCATCCAACGCAATACCAGCGAGGAACAGCTCCGGAACGCGGCCAAGCTCGCGCGCCGACACGGCATGAAGCGCCTCAAGCTCTACGTCATGGTGGGCCTCCCGGACGAGACCGACGAAGACATCGACGAGCTCATCGAATTTGGAGCGGAGCTGTCCTCCCTGATTCCCCTCTCGCTCGGCGTGGCTCCCTTCGTAGCGAAGCGGAACACCCCGCTCGATGGCACTCCATTTGCGGGTATGCCCCTGGTCGAAGCGCGGCTCCGTCGCCTCCGTCGCGGGGTTCGAGGCCGGGTCGAGCTGCGTGCAACCAGCGCCCGCTGGGCCTGGGTGGAATACGTGTTGGCGCAGGGCGGCCGCGCCGAAGGCCTGGCCGTGCTCGACGCCGTGCGTGCGGGAGGCCGCTTTTCCGACTGGAAGCGCGCGTTCAACGCGCTCCCCGAAGAACGCCCACGCCGACTGCTCGTTCGCCCGGGCGACCGCCTGGGCCGCGCGAGCGCCGGGGCCTAGCTCATGAAGCTCGACGCTGCCGATACGGCCCAGTCGAGATAGCGGCCGGGCGTGACACCCATTTTGACCACGTAGTACCCGGCTAAGACTAGGGCAGCAGTGACGTAGATCGACTGCATCGGAACCGCGATCGGCTGCCCCTCTTCGGGCTCACGCATGTAAAGATAGACGATGACTTTGAGATAGTAATAGGCCCCCACCGCGCTCGCGAGGACGCCGAGGACCGCGAGCCAGATCATTGGCCCACCGGCCTGCACCGCGGCGCTGAAGACGTAGTACTTGCCGAAGAAGCCTGCGGTGGGCGGCATACCGAGCAGCGAGAGAACGCCAATGGCGAACGGAAACGCGGCTAGTGGATGTCGGCGGCCGGCACCCGCGAGGTCATCGTAGCTCACGGCTTCCTTGCCCTTGGATCCCATCAAAATCAGAGAACCGAAGGCGAGCACGTTCGAGACGGTGTACGCCGCGATGTAGAAGAGCACCGAGCTCACGGCGAACGAACCCACTTCATGGGCCGCCGCGAATCCCACGAGGATGTAGCCCGCGTGCGCAATCGAGGAATAAGCGAGCATTCGCTTGACGCTCGACTGAGCGAGCGCTGCGAGGTTGCCGTAGACCATCGTCGCGATTGCGAGCAGGACGATGACCGGCGTCCAGCCTGTATAGAGGCCCATGCTCGCCGGAGCGCCGAATGCGCCAACCAAGACGCGAACGAGCACAGCCACCGCGGCTGCTTTCACCGCTACCGACATGAAGGTGGTGACCGGCGTGGCGGCGCCCTCGTACGAATCGGGCACCCACATGTGGAAGGGCACCGCGCCGACTTTGAACGCCAGGCCGACGATCAGCATGACCAGAGCCAACACGACGAGTATCGGATCGGCGTCCCCGGCGGCGACGACTTCCCGGATGCCGGCGAGATCGGTGTGCCGGGTCGCCCCGTAGAGCAAGGCGCTGCCAAAGAGCAGAATCGCAGCTGCAAAGGAACCCAAGAGGAAATACTTCACCGCGCCCTCGACCGCGCGGGCGCTCGTCCGGCGGTAGGCGACCAGGGCGTAGGCGCCGAGGGACATCGTCTCGAGCCCGAGGAAGATGCTCAGCAGATCGACGGCGCGCGCGAGGACCATGGCGCCAAACGCCGTGAAGATGATGAGCACGTAGAACTCGCCTCGCTCGAAGCCGTGCTCGCGAAGATAGCCCCCCGCAAGCAGCGCAGACAGGCCGGCGCCAACGCAAATGACGACATCGAAGAACAAGCCGAGTCTATCGACGGCGAGGTAGCGCGTGACGAGCTCGTGAGCCGCCGGAACGTCTCCGCTGACGAGCATGGAGCCTGCGAGGGCGGCTCCAGCGAAGAGCGAGGCGGCCGTGACCAGCGCGAGCTCGGATCGCTCCGTGCTGAAGGCATCGACGAGCATGATGGCCAACCCGGCGCCGACGAGCAGCAGCAGAGGCGACACTCCCATCAGGGCACTCATCGCGTCGCCTCCTCGTCGGCTGGCTGCGCCATCGCAAGGCCGCGCGCCGCTTCGAGCTTGAGCTTCAGCTCGTCGAGGTCGATCAGATGCGGCTCGGTGGTCCGGCGCCCCTCGTAGTACCGAACGGTGAAGTCCGACACGAAGGAGTCCACCGAGGGGTTCATCTTGTCGAGGAAGAATTTGGGATAGAGACCGATCCAAAACACCATCACCACGAGCGGCAGCAGCGATAGGACCTCACGTCGATTGAGATCGCTGAGCGATTCGTTTTCGCTATGCACGACCTTGCCCCAGAAAATGCGGAGCACCGCATGCAACATGTACACGGCAGCGAATATGACGCCGGTCGCGGCGAGCAGCGTCATGACGAACCAGGACGTGCCGAAGCCGATCGACGAACGGGAGAAGAACGAGCCGGCCAAAATCATGAATTCCCCGACGAAACCATTCGTACCGGGGAGCCCGATGGAGCTCATCGTGATGATGACGAAGAACAAGGCGTACCAGGGCATCACCTTCGCGAGCCCGCCGAAGTCGTCGAGCAGGCGCGAGTGCCGGCGATCATAAATGGCGCCGACCAAAAGGAAGAGCGCGCCGGTCGAGATGCCGTGGTTGATCATCTGCAGGATCGCGCCCGAGATGCCATTTCGGTTCATGGCGAAGAGCCCCAGCAGGATGAAGCCCATGTGGCTGACCGAGCTGTACGCGACGAGCTTCTTCAAATCGCGCTGCACCCAGGCCGCGTAGGCGCCGTAGATGATTCCGAACACGCCGAGACCCGCCAGCACCGGGCCGATGACCTGACTGGCCACCGGGAACAAGGGCATCGCGAAACGGATGAAGCCATAGATGCCGAGCTTCAGTAGGACGGCAGCGAGGATCACCGAGCCGCCCGTGGGAGCCTGGACGTGCGCGTCAGGCAACCAAGTGTGGAACGGGAACATCGGAACCTTGATCGCAAAGGCCAAGGCAAACGCCGAGAACAGGAGGTACTGCGGCACGGCCGGTAAGACCAAATTAGACAGCTCCTGCAAATCGAAGCTGTAGTGCCCGGCAAGCTGCTTGTAACTCGCGACCACGTACAAAATCGCGACGAGCATC